>Ga0307479_10000643_pt1 | contig 31426 bp, 32 predicted proteins | sample atmos_gasesECM4C_FD_203743 | JGI IMG/M metagenome (GOLD analysis project Ga0307479, IMG submission 203743) | Hardwood forest soil microbial communities from Morgan-Monroe State Forest, Indiana, United States - atmos_gasesECM4C_515 | ecosystem: Environmental > Terrestrial > Soil > Temperate...
GCCGCCTCGTAGACACCCCACCCATGACGGTCCGCTTCAGACACCCGCCGGTCACCCCCGGCGGGTTTGCCTTGCCGCATGCCAGCGATCAAAGGTCGCAACCCATCAATTTTGCGCCGGGAAGTAGTCTAGAAGTGCGTTTGGCGTGAACCGGCCGGCTACTTGGCCCGTCATGTGAATCTCGCTCGAGGTAAGAGGACGGTTGTGCGATCCAATTCCGGCATGTCCTTCACGCTGTATTGAGGCGTGTCCCTAACTACGCTCACGTTGCGCAGCATGTGATTTGCCCCTCGAAGCATTGGATCAACGCTGACCTCATTGCCAAAGCTGATTCTTGATTTCGGTTAAATGTCCGTCGTTCTTGGCGTTTTTCTTGGTGTCGCTCGTATTGCAATTTGAATGGAGAAGAGAATGGCTCCAGCGGAAAAGGGCTGTACGTATGCACTCGGGCTTTCGTGTGCATTATGTGTGCACTGAGAAATGCAGATTTGGCGTTTTGGCTTCCAACCGGGGGATATGATTCCGGAAAAAAGCAAAATATATCAAAGCTGGTTCGGGCTGGATTTCCTAATCGGTCCAATCCGTTATAGGATCGATGTGAGACAAAATAGATCAACGAAATGAATGCTTTACGCTGGAAATTTTCTTGCGCCCCGATGATGGACTGGACCGACTGAGCGGGAAAAGCGAAGTACCGTCAGTACTTAACGGGATCGAGGTCAGCCGTGCAGTACCAAATGCTGTACCACGCCGTCGGCAAAGCAGCTTTTGATCAGGCTGCGTCCGAGATGCGCATTTCAACGTGCAGGCCGGCAGCTCCGATCATATTGACCAAGGTATCGAGGCCAAACAATTCGATCTTGCCGCGCATGAGATCAGAGATACGCGGCTGCGTAACACCAAGCAGCTTGGCGGCCTCCGATTGGCTCAGCCCCGTTCGGGCGATATGATCCTTCAAAGCCATGATCAACGCTGAACGGAGCTTCATGTTCTCAGCCTGCGCAGGTGTATCCTCAATTGCGTCCCACACATTAGCGAAGCGTTTCTTGCTCATTGACTTAGCTCCTTTAACAAATCCCGGTAACGCTGTGCGGCTAAGTTCAGATCCGCTTTGCTCGTTTTCTGCGTCTTCTTTTGGAAACAATGCAGCACGTAAACGGCATCATCGAACTTCGCTACATACAGCACTCTGAATGCTCCTGCGGCATCGCGAATCCGAATTTCGCGGACGCCTCGGCCAACCGTATTCATGGGCTTCCAGTCGTCCGGCTCGCGCCCACGCTGGATTTGGTCAAGCTGATATCCCGCCTCGCGCCGAGCCGCTTGCGGAAAGCCACGTAAATCGTCGAGTGCGCTGCCGCGAAATTCTACGGGCTTCGGATCGGTCATTAAGGGCTAATATATACAAAATTTTGTATGTTATGGCAACTCCTTTCCGCCGGCGCCGCCTGGCCGGCCAACGGCGATTAGCGATCCGTGAGCTAAATCGCTACATTCAAGTTTGTTGTTCTGATGCCTGCCAATCTCGATGTCACAGACGGATGCCAGAATTTCTGAACTCATGGCCCGGCTTACTTCGCTGGAGCGTGAGCGCGCAGAGATCATAGCTGAGATCAACGCATTGCGACCGGTGCAGAATGAGAGGACCGCGGCTGTTAAGGTTCCTTCGGGAAGAGCCGGCGACCCCACGGACCGGCATTCGCCAATCGAAAAGAAGATTGCTCTGTTCCGCCGGCTTTTCCGCGGCCGCTCAGATGTTTTCCCCATCCGGTGGGAGAATCGCACGATGGGGCGGAGCGGCTACGCCCCCGCCTGTGCTAACGAATGGCGCCGTGGGATTTGCGAGAAGCCGAAAGTCAAATGTTCGGCATGTCCAAATCAGGCATTCCTGCCCGTCGATGACGTGTCAATCGAACGTCATCTACGCGGGACCGACGCGGACGGCGCCCCGTTCGTGATGGGCGTCTATCCGATGCTTGCGGACAACACCTGTTCGTTCCTGGCCGCGGATTTCGACGAAGGGGAATGGCGAAGAGATGCCTTCGCTTTTAGGAACTCTTGCGAGCGTCATGGAATACCTGTTGCCATTGAGCGGTCCCGATCCGGAAACGGTGCTCACGTCTGGATTTTTTTTAATGAGCCGATTCCAGCGGCATTGGCGCGCCGTCTTGGAGCCTTCGTGATTACCGACACGATGGAACGCGTCCCCGATATCGGATTCGGATCTACGATCGGTTTTTCCCGAGTCAGGATTCAATGCCAGCGGGTGGCTTCGGCAACTTGATTGCCTTGCCGCTTCAGGGACTCGCGCGAAGTTGCGGCAACAGTGAGTTCATCGACGAGTCTTGTTCGCCATATCCGGATCAGTGGGCCTTCCTTTCGGCGATTGGACCTATGCCGCGGGCGAAGGCGGAACGTCTGGTCGAGGAGGCAAGTGCATCTGGTAAAATTCTCGGCGTGCGTATCCCTCTCGTCGATGAAGACGAAGAACCGTGGCTTGCCACGCCGTCGCGTCGACAGATTCCGATCGCAATCAGCGAGCCATTGCCAAGTGCAATCACTCTCGTGCGGGCGGATCAGACATACATCCCGCGTCACGCGCTGCCACCGCCTTTGATCGCGCGCCTTATTCGCCTCGCTGCATTCCAGAATCCCGAATTCTACGCCGCACAAGCGATGCGCCGCTCGACCTATGACAAGCCCCGGATCATCTCTTGCGCGGAGTTGACTAGCCATCACGTTGCGCTGCCTCGCGGGTGCTTCGACGCTGCACTAGACTTGCTTGCGTCACTTGGAATTACAGTAACGATCGAGGATCGCCGCTTTTCCGGTGCGGCGATCCCACTTGCCTTCACTGGTGCATTACGCTCCGATCAGGAAATCGCGATCGCAGCTCTGCTGCCGCACGATACGGGCGTGCTCGCGGCAACGACGGCGTTCGGCAAGACGATCTTAGCCATCCGGATGATGGCCGAACGCGGCCGGAATACATTGGTGCTCGTTCATCGCCGTCAACTTATGGATCAATGGATCGAACGGCTCACGGCGTTCTCAAATATGCCGCGTGACGCGATCGGCATAATCGGCGGCGGTCGTCGCAAACCGAAGGGTCAGGTTGACGTCGCCCTGATCCAGAGCCTGGTTCGCAAGGGAGAAGTCGATGATATCGTCGGCAACTATGGACATCTCGTGGTCGACGAATGCCACCATCTGTCGGCGGTAAGCTTTGAACTGGTCGCGCGCCGCAGCAAGGCGCGTTACATCCTTGGTCTGTCAGCAACGGTGACCCGAAAAGATCGGCATCACCCGATCATCGTTATGCAATGTGGTCCCGTCCGCTATCGCGTAGACGCGCGTTCTGAGGCAGCCAAACGCCCATTCGGTCACGTGGTGCAGATCAGGAATACCAGGTTCCAGCTTCAAGCCACATTGGACACCGTTTCTCCCTCCATCCAGGATGTTTTCAGGGAAATGGTCACCGATGAAGCACGCAATGATCTCATATTCGATGACGTCCTGCGCGCGCTGGAAGCGGGCCGTTCACCCGTCGTGATAACCGAGCGTACCGCCCATTTGGAGATCATCGCGAAGCGTCTCGAGCGTTTCGCAAGGCATGTCGTCGCATTGCGCGGTGGGCAAAGCGAGAAGCAGCGCCGCGACGTTGCCACGCGACTCGCAGCAATTCCCCAAGCCGAAGAGCGTGTCATTGTCGCGACCGGACGTTACCTCGGCGAGGGCTTCGATGATTCCCGCCTCGATACCCTTTTTCTTACCATGCCGATTGCTTGGAAAGGCACGCTCGCCCAGTATGCCGGCCGGTTGCATCGTCTCAACGATGCTAAGCGCGAGGTGATCATTTACGACTATGCCGACATGAGAGTGCCGGTTCTGGCCCGCATGGCTGCGAAACGCCAAGTTGGCTATCAGGCGATAGGCTACCAAGTATTGGATGCGCGTGATCTGTTTTCTGATCGGGCGGTTACGCCGAACGAACCCGCATAAGTTTCGAGCCGATCGCTGACCGATCAGGCGTCTGCATCACGGCAGTGCGATTCCCATTCCCATTTCAAATTCGACGATCTGGCGCAGTTGGCATTGGCAAAACACTTTGTCGACCGACCAGTACTGCGCGGGGATTTTGGTACTGCCGTGCAGTATGGGCAAGGCTGAAATAAGCGAAAATAATCGAGTGGTCGGATCAAGCCGTTGAAAAGAAAGGAAAATGCTTTACGTCTACCCCTCGATGATTTGTCGGCCCAGAAATCGGTTGGACCGACTCAATCTGCGAAGATCAATGAAAACAACATGTTAGACCACCGCTTTTGCGTCGCCCCGATGATGGACTGGACCGACCGGCATTGCCGCGTCTTCCACCGTCTGCTGACGCGGCGTGCGCGGCTTTACACGGAGATGCTGACGACCGGCGCCATTATTCATGGTGACCGCAAGCGGCTGCTTGGCTTCGACGTCAGCGAGCACCCGGTTGCGCTTCAGCTTGGCGGCTCCGTCGCCCGCGACCTCGCAACGTCGGCGAAGATCGGCGAGGACTTTGGCTATGACGAGATCAATCTCAATGTCGGCTGCCCGTCGGATCGCGTCAAGGAAGGCCGCTTCGGCGCCTGCCTGATGGCGGAGCCTGAACTGGTCGGGGCGAGCGTCGCGGCGATGAAGCGGGCGGTGAACATTCCCGTCACCGTGAAGTGCCGGATCGGCATCGACGACCAGGACCCGGAAGTGGCGCTGGACGTGCTTGCGCGTGGCGTCATCGCCGCTGGCGCCGACACGTTGATCGTTCACGCCCGCAAGGCCTGGCTCAACGGATTGTCGCCGAAGGAAAATCGCGACGTCCCGCCGCTCGACTACGACAGGGTCTATCGGCTCAAGGCCGCGTTGCCGGATCTGCCCGTCATCATCAATGGCGGGATCGGCAGCCTTGCCGAGGCGAGGGCGCATCTCGCTCACGTCAACGGCGTCATGCTCGGGCGTGCAGCCTATCAGGATCCGTGGCGGCTGCTCGCTGTCGATCCCGAACTGTTCGGCGAAGCAGCGCCGCACACCACGATGAAGGACGTGTTCGCGGCGATGACGCCCTACATCGAGCGCGAGCTCGCGCAAGGCACCCGGCTGCATTCGATCGCGCGACATTTCGTCGGCGCGTTTCATGGCATCCCGGGCGCGCGTGCGTTCCGCCGCCATCTGGCCGAGCACGGCGTCAAGCCGGATGCCGGCATCGCGGTGCTGCGGGACGCGATCGCGCTGGTCGAGGACCGCAAGCCGGCCGCGATCGCGGCGTAAGGGTCAACGGCGGAAAGCTCGGCTTAGGGTCGCAAATCCGTGCGGCGCATGGCGTCGCGCATATTCGGATCGACGCGGATCGCTCGATCGACGTCGGCGAAATCGCTCTCGCGGTGCAGGGCGATGCCACGATTGACGTCAGCGCTGGCAAAGTTCGGGTTGATCTTGCTGGCCCGGTCGAAGTCTGCAATCGCTCGATAGTAGCGACCCTTTTCATACCAGATCCGGCCGCGGTCGCCGTACAAATTGGCATCGGAGAAACCGAATCGGACCGCCTGATCCATGTCGAGGAGTGCCCTGTCCAGGTCCCCTTTGCGCCGCCACATCATTCCTCGGTCATGGAATACGGCGGGGTTGTTTGGCTCAATGCGGATCGCCTCGTCGTAGTCGGCGAGCGCACGGTCGGTATCACCCATGTAGTCCCAGGCATTGCCGCGGATATTGTAGGCTTCCGCGTCATGGGGATCGAGCCGAATGGCTTGATCGAGGTCGGCGATCGCCTGCTGAAAATCACCGCCGCGGTATGCGGCGAGTCCCCGCTCTCTATGGAATTCGGCTTCGTTCAGCGGCAGGCGCAGAGCCGGCTCGCTGGCGATGGCGTGGACGCCGGTGCCGTCCGTCGCGGGCACGGCATCGCTCGGCTCGATCGGCCTTTCAGGGATCTCCTCGAGCTGGTCGCCTGATCCATCTCGGCCTGTGGCATCGGTTCGCGCCGCCGGCAGCACAACCGCCGTCTCGGCCGCGCCGCGCCCAACATTCCTTTCCACTTTGTCTGCCCCGACGGATGTCAAAAAAGTGTGCTCGACGCCAACGGATCCAACCAGTAGCGCAATGCTGAGGACGGGAACGCAGATCGCTTCGGAAACGAGGATGCCCGCCCAGTTCGACCGGATCCGCTGGCGTTCGAGCGCCAGCCTTCGGTCATAAGCCGCCCGCAGTTCGGCATCGCGCAGGATGTCATTCGCCGCAACAATCCGCCTGAACCGAAATGCAGCATCCGGGTCGCCCGGATGGCGGTCGGGATGGTGCAGCTTGACGGCTTCGCGGAACCCCTTTTTGAGGCTCTCGGCGTCGGCATCAGGACGAACACCCAACAGATCGTAAAGGGTTTTCATGGGCAGCCGTCGCTGACTCCTGCGCTCCAGCCGAAGGCTGTTACGTGGTGGATACGGTGACCGCGTAGCCGGCGCCATCCCTGGCAATCTTGCCAAGTCCCGGCCAGGGGAAGTGGGAGCCGCAGATCATCATGTTGTCGGTAATCACCCGATCGAGCAGCTTGCGGCGGCTGGTCTCGGCCATCGCTGGGTCCTGATCGAAGGCCCCGTGCCAGCCCGGATGCATGGCGCACAGCGCCGGCACGTAGGCTGTGTCGTTGGAAATCATCAACTGCTCATTGCCGGAGCTGACGTGGAAGGCGGTATGGCCAGGCGTATGACCGGGCGCGCTGACGAAACGGATCCCGGGCACGACCTCGTCTTCGCCCTCGACGGGAAGCACGTTTTTCCACTTCGGGATGACGGTCTGAATGCGTCGGGCGAGCGGCCTTCGCCCCGGAGGCAACCGGGCCATGATCGATGGGTCGGTCCAGAACTTGTACTCGGCCGCCGGCACGATGATTTCCGCATTGGAGAATACCGGTGCGTTGGTTTCCTTCTCGAGCAATCCGAAGATGTGGTCCGGATGGAAGTGCGAGACCAGGATCGTCTCGATCTTCCTGGGGTCGATACCGGCCGCCTTCATGTTGGCCATCAGCCTTCCCGAGACGAAGATAGACTGTGGATTATAGGCCTGCACCTGGTCGCCGCCTCCGGCGTCGCACATGACAAGCTTGTCATTCAACTTGATGATGAAGACGGTGATCGGAATCGTGATGAATGCGGGGCTGAACCCAGCAGCCGCCAGCGCTTCCTTGGTCTCGGCGACGGTCGCGTTGCTGAAGTACGCTGGATCATGGGCTTTTTCCCAAGTGCCATCATATAACGCCGTGCACTCGGCATCTCCGACCTTGTAGCGAAAAAAGCCTTGGGTCGGATCGCGCGTCTGCCGTATTCGTTTCGGCGCAGCTATTGCCAAGCTCCTGTCGAGCCCAAGCGCAGCGCCCGCAACAGCCGCTGATAGAATAAAGCTTCGGCGCGATGTCGCGAACATATTGGCCACCTGCAATTGGTTCGACGCCGACAATCGTCTTTCGTTAGTTTCAGACGACGTCGAAAATATGACTCATAAGGTGCATAGGGCGTCGGAATTTGGACCTTTTCAGATTGAGGAGTTGCGGTAGCTTGGTGCCTCAGGATCTCTCGCTGGATGCCAAGCAGTCGCACGAGAACCAAGAGCCGCGCGCGCGATCGGCGGTCCCTGTCACGAACACAAATCGCGGTTGTCTGACGCGTGTTCACGGAGGCGCACCGCCGCCGGCGAAGCGCGGAGATCATGCTCGAGCGCTACGGATAACCGCGCAGCATCAAATGGTCGGAGCGCACTTCCCAGCTCTCCAGCCGATCCAGAAAGCTCATGCCGAGCAGGTTGGTCTTCATCTGCCCGTGCGGCACCACCAGCGCCGGCACCGAACGTTCGACGAGCTTGCCGATCGCGAGGCGATCGAGCGTCAGCCGCGCGGCCTTGGTGTGCCCGCCGGCGGTTTCGACATCGACATCGTATTCGAGCAATTCCAGCGGCAGCCCTGCGGCCTTCGCCGTCTCGTAGGTCAGCACGACGGAGGTGGCGCCGGTGTCGACCACCATCGGCGCGGGGACGCCATTGATCCTTGCGCGCAGCGCGAACTCGCCGCCTTGGCGGCGCGCGATCTGTACGGCGCGCGCGGAGGCGCGCTCGCGCGTCAACTCGGAGACGGCGTCGGAAGCGCGCGCGACCTTTGGTGAGTCCAGGTATTCGACCACGACCCCTGCGGTGAACGCCAGCAACAGCAAGATGACCACAAGGCGGATCATGACGCGCCTCCGGCGTAAGCGCTGCGGCCTGTCAATCGCGCTCGGGGCGGGCCACCAGCGAGGGCAGCCCGGCATCCGCCATGCGCTCCGGCAACCGCGCCATCACGGCCTGCCGCTCGGCGCTCTCCATGCGGTGCCAGCGCGCGATTTCGGGAAGCGTACGTCCGCAACCGAAACAAAGGCTGGTTCTGGGATCGATCATACAGACTGCGATGCACGGCGTTTCTTTGCTCATTCCTGAATAGTGAAACCTGTTCGGTTGCTTATGCAAGCGCCCCCGGCGCGATCATGATCCGATGAGATTGAATCGGAATCATGATGTCATCTCCATGTTTGAGCAAGAAACCGGCGTGGCGTTTCCGGATCATGCGCTACAGCCCGGTCCCCGCACTCATGATCGGCTTGTGGCGTGCGCGGTGTCGCTCCTCGGTCACGGTGGCATCCTCCGGCTGTATCGGCGGCGCTTCCTCGGCCATCGGCGCCAGCGCCGACATCACGCGTTCCGGCGGGAAGGTGATGATCACCTCGGTGCCGATGCGCAGCTTCGACTTCAGCGTGAAGGTGCCGCCATGCATGTCGATCAGGCTCTTGGCGATCGGCAGCCCCAGGCCCGCGCCCTGCTCGGCGGACTTGATCGAATTGGAGCCCTGGCCGAACGAAGCGAGCACGATCGGGATTTCGTCTTCGGCGATGCCGGAGCCGGTGTCCTTGACGCTCAGATATTGCCCGCCGGAGGCGGTCCAGCCGGCCTTGAGCCAGATCTCGCCGCCTTGCGGGGTGAACTTGATCGAGTTTGACAACAGGTTGAGCACGATCTGCCGGATCGCGCGTTCGTCGCCCCAGATTTTCGGCATGCCCTGCTCGAACACCTCGTGAATGGTGATGCCGCGCCCCGCGGCGCGCAGCTTCAAAAGATGATGGCAGTCGGCCACAACGTGCACCAGCGATACCGCTTCCTCGTTGAGCTCGTAGCGCCCGGCCTCGATTCGCGACAGATCGAGAATCTCGTTGATCAGGTTCAGAAGATGCACGCCGGAATTGTGAATGTCAGCGGAATATTCCTTGTAGACGGGGACGGCATGGCCGCCGAAAATCTCGCTCTTCATGACTTCGGAGAAGCCGAGGATCGCGTTCAGGGGTGTCCTGAGCTCGTGGCTCATTTGCGCCAGAAAGCGCGATTTCGCGACGTTGGCGGCTTCGGCGCGATGACGCGCCTCGTCGGAGATCGATTTGGCCTGCTCGAGCTCGCCGATCAGCGCATCCTTCTCGGCGCGCGCTTCCAGCGTCGCCAGCGTGGTCGAATGCAGCCGGTGGGCGAGGAGGGCGAAATAGCCTTCGGCGGCGACCGCAAGCGCCGCGAGCACGTAGTCGTCGAACCTGCCGCTAAGCGCGAAATTGAGCGCGATGGCGACCGTCACCGGGACGGTCGCGGCAAGCGCCGCGATCGGCAGATTGGCGGCCAGCATGCTCGACACCGCGACCACCAGGAGCATCAAGAACATCATCACCGTGTCGGAGACGACGTCGAGCGCCGGATGGATCAGGACCGACATCCAGCACAGGCCGTAGATCAGGTCGAGCAGCACAAAGCGCGTGCGCCATTTGCGGGTCGCGGCGAGCGATGCCTGCTCGCCGAGGAAACGGGCGCAGGTGCGGATGATGGCGGCGTGAATGCAGAGTACGCCGCAGGTCCAGAATGCAGCCGAAATCGGCTGCATCCAGACGCCGAACAGGATGCCGGTGGCAACCACCAGGAGCATCACGACATAGGATGCCGAGATCCGGGTCTGCGCATATTGCCGGAGCAGCTCGCGGTCGAAAGCGGGGCGGGTTCCGCTGGTCGACGTTAACCGATCGCGCGCCTCGCGCACCCGTTGCGCAGCGACCCGGCGGCTATTGACCGGCACCGCAAGCGGCGGATCGGCCGAAAGCTGGACAACTTCGGGCTGGTCGGCGGGGTTACTCATAAACAATACAAATCCTGCCCGCGGACTCAGCGGACTCTTGCATTGTGTATCTGTGCCGCCAAATCCTTAAGAGGTGCCTTAAAGAGCTAAAGAATTACGTTAACGCGGGGTTAATTTAGCCCTCGCCGGCAGCAGGACTACCGCTGCAGCCGCGCCAACAGGCTCGATGTATCCCAGCGCTTGCCGCCCATCTTCTCGACTTCGGCATAGAACGCGTCGACCAGCGCGGTGACCGGCAGGCTCGCGCCGTTGCGGCGCGATTCGGCGATGCAGATCGAGAGGTCCTTGCGCATCCATTCGACCGCGAAGCCGAAATCGTATTTGCCGTCGTTCATGGTCTTGTAGCGATTCTCCATCTGCCAGGACTGGGCGGCGCCCTTGGAGATGGTGTCGATCACGGCCGCGACGTCGAGCCCGGATTTCTTGGCGAAATGAATGCCTTCGGACAGGCCCTGGACCAGGCCGGCGATGCAGATCTGGTTGACCATCTTGGTGAGCTGGCCGCTTCCCGCGGGTCCCAGCCGCTTGCACATCCGCGCATAGGCCGCGATGACCGGCTCGGCGGTGGCGTAGGCGTCCTCGGCTCCGCCGCACATCACTGTCAGCACGCCGTTTTCGGCGCCGGCCTGGCCGCCGGAGACGGGGGCGTCGACGAATTTGAAGCCGGTCTTGGCGGCCGCGGCGTCGAGCTCGCGAGCCACCTCGGCAGACGCCGTGGTGTGATCGACGAAGACAGCACCCTTCTTCATGCCGGCGAACGCGCCGTCGGCGCCAAGCGTGACCGCGCGCAGGTCATTGTCGTTGCCGACGCAGCACATCACGAAATCCTGTCCCTCCGCCGCGGCTTTCGGCGTCGGCGCCGACTTGCCGCCGAACTTCTCGGTCCACTGTTTCGCCTTGGCCTCGGTCCGGTTGTACACCGTGACCTCATGGCCACCCTTTTTCACGAGGTGTCCCGCCATCGGAAAACCCATCACGCCGAGACCGAGAAAAGCGACTTTAGCCATGTGTGCTACCTTAGTTTGTGACTTTAGCTTGCGACCTTGCGGGTTTCGCCGGCGACATCGACCTGGCCGGACCCTTTCCTGGGGGGAGCCGCACCATAACCTCTGCGTTATGAAGGGCAACGGCTTCGTTTGGCGGGGAGGCCGGGTTTTGTGCTAGGATAGGGCCCTCAACGAAGTTCACAAAAAAGGGAGTGTGTCGCATGGGCATGAGCGTAGGCGTGCTCGATCATTTCAATATCCGGACCCGGAAGCTTCCCGAGACGGTCCATTTCTATGAGGACATCCTCGGCCTGGAAAAAGGACCACGGCCGAATTTTGCCTTCCCTGGGGCCTGGATGTATTCGGAAGGCAAGCCGGTGGTGCACCTGGTCGACATTTCCAGGACTGACGAGCCGCAAAAGCCGGATTCAGGGGTGGTCCATCACGTCGCCTTCGTCAGCCAGGGTTTTGACGGCATGCAGCAGCGGCTGAAGTCCAAGGGCATGGCGTTCGACGCGCGGCAGGTGCCGGGCGGCGATCTCTGGCAGATTTTCGTCAACGACCCCAACGGGGTCATGATCGAATTGAATTACGAGGCCGCCAAGGAAGGCGGCGTGGTGGCGCCCTCCGAGCGGGCGGATGACGTGGGAGCGAGGTAGCCTTTCCTGCGAAACCGCTCTAATGGGTCGCATCTAGGAGCATGATCCGGAAAAAGCCTGCCCCGCACTTGATGCGGGGTGGGTACCGGTTTTCCGAAAAGGATCACGCTCAAACATAAGCTAGAGCGCGACGACGAAGTCGTGGCGCTCTCAGGAGATGCGCCGTGAGCGTCACGCAGCAACAGGTTCTCGACACGCTGGCCAAGGTGGCGTCGCCGCGCGGCACTGCCTTAACCGACGCCAATGTGCTGTCGGCCATTTCAGTCAGCGACGGCAAGGTGTTCTTCTCGATCAATGTCGACGCCGCCGAGGCCCGCGCCTGGGAAACCGTGCGCGCGCAGGCGGAAAGCGCGGTGCGCGCCATTCCCGGCGTCACCACCGCCATGATCGCGCTGACCGCCGAGCGCAAGCCCGGTGCTGCCTCGCCTCCGCCGCATCGTCATGCGCAAGGTCATGCTCATGGCGTGGCGCCGGTCGCCGCGCACCGGCCGCCGCAAAGCCCGGGCGGCTCGCCAATGGCGCGGCAGGCGGAAATTCCAGGAGTTGCCGCGGTCATCGCGGTTGCCTCCGGCAAGGGCGGTGTCGGCAAATCGACCACCGCCATCAATCTGGCGCTGGGCTTGCGCGATCTCGGCTTGCGGGTGGGGCTGCTCGACGCCGACATTTACGGGCCATCGGTGCCGCGGCTGACCGGCATTCGCGAAAAGCCCGAGCTGAACTCCGAGCGCAAGATGATTCCGATTCCGCGCTTCGGTCTTGCCATCATGTCGATCGGCTTTCTGGTCGAGGAGGACACCGCGATGATCTGGCGCGGGCCGATGGTGATGTCGGCGATCACCCAGATGCTGCGCGACGTCGCCTGGGGCACGCAAGACGTGCTCGTGGTCGACATGCCGCCCGGTACCGGCGATGCCCAGCTCACGCTGGCGCAGAACGTGCCGCTCAAGGGCGCAGTAATCATTTCGACCCCGCAGGACCTTTCGCTGATCGACGCGCGGCGGGGACTGGCGATGTTCAAGAAGGTCAATGTGCCCGTGCTCGGCATTGTCGAGAACATGAGCTATTTCCAGTGCCCGCATTGCGGCACGCGGTCGGACATTTTCGGCCATGGCGGCGCGCGGCATGAGGCGGAGCGGCTCGGGGTTCCGTTCCTGGGCGAGATCCCCTTGCACATGTCGATCCGCGCCACCTCCGATGCCGGTACCCCTGTCGTGGCCAGCGAGCCGGAGGGGCCGCACGCGGCGATCTATCGTGCGATCGGCGCCAAGGTCCGCGATCAGCTCAAGGACGCGATCGCAGCCGCTTGACTTGCAGTCTCAGGCGCCATGCGACTTTCGTTAGAACGGTGCACTAAAACAGTGCAGTCATGCCTTTGTCGCGTTTTCGCTTCGCGACTTCCGTGTTAAGCCCCCGCCCGGAGCGCCTCTGGTTCGACGCGAAATCGCGTTGCCGTCAAGAGTGCCGGGGTAATTTTAAGAGAAACCTCCCAACAAGGAGATGGCTTGATGAAGCGTCGTGATTTTCTCAAAGTTTCGGCAACCGGTGCTGCGGCAGCCGCGGTCGCCTCGCCGGCGATCGCGCAGTCGTCGCCCGAGATCAAATGGCGCATGACGTCGAGCTTCCCGAAGTCGCTGGATACGATCTACGGCGCTTCCGAGGTGTTCGCGAAATCCGTCGCCGAAATGACCGACAACAAGTTCCAGATCCAGGTCTTTGCCGCCGGCGAGATCGTTCCGGGTCTGCAGGCGCTCGATGCGACCTCCAACAACACCGTCGAGATGAGCCACACTGTCTCGTATTATTATGTCGGCAAGGATCCGACCTTTGCGATCTACGCGTCGGTGCCGTTCGGCCTCAACGCCCGCCAGCAGAACTCGTGGTGGTATCAGGGCGGTGGCATGGAGCTCGGCAACGAGTTCTTCAAGAAGTTCGGCGTGATCGGCTTTCCCTGCGGCAACACCGGCACCCAGATGGGCGGCTGGTTCCGTAAGGAGATCAAGACGGTCGCCGATCTCTCCGGACTGAAGTTCCGCATCGGCGGCATCGCCGGCCAGGTGCTGCAGAAGGTCGGCGTGGTGCCGCAGCAGCTTGCGGGCGGCGACATTTATCCGGCGCTGGAGAAGGGCACGATCGACGGCGCCGAATGGGTCGGCCCCTATGACGACGAGAAGCTCGGCTTCCAGAAGGTCGCGAAGTACTACTACTATCCGGGCTTCTGGGAGGGCGGCCCCACGGTGCACATGTTCTGCAACCTCGATAAGTGGAATTCTCTGCCCAAGAACTATCAGGCGATCGTCACCAACGCGACCGCGACCGCCAATACCTGGATGGCGGCGCGCTACGACATGCAGAATCCCTCCGCGCTGAAGCGGCTGGTCGCCGGCGGCACGCAGCTCCGCCCCTTCACCAACGAAGTGCTCGAAGCCTGCCTGAAGGCGACCAACGAATTGTGGTCGGAGATTTCGGCGAAGAATCCCGACTTCAAGAAGTCGATCGACGCGATGCAGGCCTATCGCTCCGACGAATATCTGTGGTGGCAGGTCGCCGAATACACCTTTGACAGCTTCATGATCCGCTCGCGCACGCGGGGGTGATCTTCCGCTATTGATGCTCAACCCATCCTACAAGTCTGCCTCTAAGCCTTAAGTCGTAGATCGCGAAGCCCGGCTCCCCAGCGGAGGCCGGGCTTTTTCGTCGCGGGAACCAAAAGGGCGTGGAAATCCGCAGCCGAATGTTCCATGCTCAACGCCAAGCCTCGGCACGAAGGCCGGCACAAACATCAAGACGAGGGAGAAACCATGAAGCGACGAGATTTCATCAAGGTCACCGGATTGGGCGTGGCGGGCGCGGCGACGATTGCGGCGCCGGCGATCGCGCAGTCGATGCCGGAGATCAAATGGCGATTGACGGCGAGCTGGCCGAAATCGCTGGATACGTTGTATGGCGGCGCGGAGCTGATGGCGAAGGCGGTTGCCGAAGCCACCGACGGCAAATTCCAGATCCAGACCTTTGCCGCCGGCGAGATCGTTCCCGGCCTGCAGGTTCTCGATGCGGTCCAGAACGGCACGGTCGAAATGGGCCATACCGCCTCCTACTATTACTTCGGCAAGGATCCGACCTTCACCTTCGGCTCGTCGGCGCCGTTCGGACCGAACATGCGCCTCAACCAGGGCTGGTACGTCATCGGCGGCGGTCGGGAGGTCCTCAACGAGTTCTACAAGAACTACAACGTGACATCGCTGCTCGCCGGCAACACCGGCGCGCAGATGGGCGGCTGGTTCCGCAAGGAGGTCAACACCGTCGCCGACCTCCAGGGCCTGAAATTCCGCATCGGCGGCTTTGCCGGCCGCGTCCTGCAGAAGCTCGGCTGCGTGCCGCAGCAGTTGGCCGGTGGCGACATCTATCCCGCGCTCGAGAAGGGCACGATCGACGGTGCCGAATGGGTCGGTCCCTACGACGACGAGAAGCTCGGCTTCTACAAGGTCGCGCCGCACTACTACTACCCCGGCTGGTGGGAGGGTGGCACGATCCTGCTCGCGATCGTCAATCTCGACAAGTGGAACGCGCTGCCGAAGTACTATCAGAGCGTGCTCGAGCAGTCCGGTCACTTCGCCAGCAACTGGATGATGGCGCGATACGACCAGGCCAACCCGACGGCGTTGAAGAAGCTGCTTGCCAGCGGCACCAAATTACACGCCTTCTCGCCCGAGATCATGCAGGCCTCGTTCAAGGCGGCGATGGAGCTGCACGCTGAAGTCTCCGCCACCAACCCAAGCTTCAAGAAGGTCTACGAGTCGCTGACCGCGTATGCGAACAACGGCTATCAGTGGTTCCAGGTCGCCGAACTCGGCTTCGACAGCTTTATGGCACGGCACGCGCTGAGCTGATCGCCGGCGTCATCGATTCGGACTGACAAAGACCCCGGGAGCGACAGCTTCCGGGTTTTTCATCGAACAACCGCGAAAGCGCGCTTATTGTGCGGAAGACGGCGCCGCGAGCAGGTCCGCTGTCGCTGATTGATGGCCGCTACCCGTGTTCGCAGTAGTCCCTTGAATGTAGAAACGTGCCTACATGTTATGTACTGCTGGCAAGGGACGGCCAGTTTGGAGGCACAAATGACGGTGACCACCCTTACCAGCCGAGAGTTCAATCAGGATACCAGCGGTGCAAAAAAAGCGGCGTCGCAGGGGCCCGTCTTCATTACAGACCGCGGCCGCCCCGCCCATGTCCTGTTCACGATCGAGGACTATCTGCGTCTGACCGGCGGGCATATGAGCCTTGCCGAAGCGCTCGCGCAACCGGGCGCGAACTTTGATTTCAATCCGCCGCGCGTTGGCGGCGGGATCTTCAAGCCGGCCGATCTCGGCTGATGTTTCTCCTCGACACCAGTGTCATTTCAGAACTGAGATGGCCGGTCAAAGCTGATCGCAACGTCGCCGCCCCGGGGGAACGCGATCCCCGCGGCGAGCTTCTTTATCTCCGCCATCTCGATTCTCGAAATCGAACTTGGGGCGCTGCTGATCGCGCGCAAGGACGCGGCGCAAGGTGCTGTCCTGCGTGCTTGGATCGATCATCAGATTCTCGCTCGGTTCAAAAGCCGTGTCCTGGCGGTCGATACGGCCGTGGTGCAGCGGTGTGCACAACTTCACGTTCCCGACCCGCGCGCCGAACGCGACGCCCTGATCGCCGCGACCGCATTGGTTCATGGCTTGACGGTCGTCACTCGCAATGTCGCGGACTTCGAACCCACAGGCGTCGCGCTGATGAACCCGTGGGAGCACGAATAGGCGAGCCTCACGGCTTTGCCGGCGGCCCGAAATCCAGCGGCGGCAGGTCGATTTGCGGCACCTCGATCTTGACCTTGTTCAGATCGACGACGACGGCCTTGTCGAGCAGGCCAGTCACCGTGATCGGGAAGGCGATCACCAGCACGACCATGATCATCTGCAGCCCGACCCAGGGCAGGGCGCCCCAATAGATGTCGGAGCTCTTGACCTCCTTGGGCGCCACGCCGCGCAGGTAGAACAGCGCAAAGCCGAAGGGAGGATGCATGAATGATGTCTGCATGTTGACGCAGAGCATGACGCCGAACCAGATCAGCGCGGCATCAGCACCCACCGCGGGCGCCAGAATCTTCTGCGCGATCGGCGCGATCATCGGCAGGATGATGAAGGCGATCTCGAAGAAGTCGAGGAAGAACGCCAGGAAGAAGATGAACAGGTTGATGAAGATCAGAAATCCCCAGACGCCGCCGGGCAGCGAGGTCAACATGTTCTCGAGCCAGACGCCGCCGGACACGCCGAGGAACACCACCGAGAAGCAGGTCGAGCCGATCAGGATGAAAGTGACCATGCAGGTGATGCGCATGGTCGTTTCGTAACCCTGCTTGATCAGGGCGCGCAGGTCGGGAATGCGAACGGCTTCGAGGCAGATCCAGACCACCGCCAGGTAGGTGATTGCAAAGGCGAGCTTGAAGACGAGGTTTTCGCTGTAGAGCATCGCAATGATCGTACCGACGCCCGCCGCAATGACGCCGACGATCAGGATCTTGTGGCCGGCGGTGCTGAAATCCTTGTGGTGGATCGCCGCCAGCACGATGGCGCCGACCGCGCCCATCGCGCCGGCTTCCGTCGGCGTCGCCAGGCCCATCATCATGGTGCCGAGCACCACGAAGATCAGCACCGCCGACGGGATGATACCCATCAGGCATTTCTTCCACAGCGCCCAGCCGGTCAGCGTCCGCGCTTCCTTCGGCACCGGCGGCACGTGATCGGGCTTGAAGAGGCCGAGCAGGAAGGTGTAGCCGGCGAACAGCATGATCTGGAACACCGACGGGCCCCATGCGCCGAGATACATGTCGCCGACCGACTTGCCGAGCTGGTCGGCGAGCACGATCAAGACCAGCGACGGCGGCACCAATTGCGTGATGGTGCCGGAGGCGGCCAGCACGCCGGTGATGTAGCGCATATTGTAGCCGTAACGGATCATGATCGGCATCGAGATCAGCGCCATGGCGATGACTTGCGCCGCCACCGTGCCGGTGATGGCGCCGAGGATGAAGCCGACGATGATGACGGAGTAGCCGAGCCCGCCGCGGATCGGCCCGAACAACTGGCCCATCGAATCCAGCATGTCCTCGGCGAGCCCGCAGCGCTCGAGAATCGCGCCCATGAAGGTGAAGAAGGGGATCGCCAGCAGCAATTCGTTGGACAGCACGCTGCCGAACACGCGGCCGGGTATCGCCTGCAGGAAGTTGAGGTCGAAGAAGCCGAGATGGATGGCCAGGAAGCCGAACGAAAGCCCGACGGCCGCCAGCGTGAACGCCACCGGAAAGCCGATCAGCATCGCCAGAACCAGGCCGCCGAACATCATCGGCGGCATCATCCCCAGCGTAATCATTGCGTCGGCCTCTCGTATTTTGCGTCGATCGTCACCTCACCCTGGAGGGCGGCGATGCGCTTGATGACTTCCGAGACGCCTTGCAGGGCCAGCATGACAAAGCCGGACGGAATCACGAACTTGATCGGCCAGCGCACCAGGCCGCCGGCGTTGCCCGACATTTCGCCGACCGCGTAGGCCTGCTCGAAGAACGGCCAGGACAGATAGCTGAGTAGCAGGCAGGCCGGGATCAGGAAGAACAGCGTGCCTATCAGGTCGAGCCAGATCTGGCCGCGCTCGGTCAGGAACAGATAGAAGATTTCGACCCGCACATGCTCGTTGCGCTTGAAGGTGTAGGACGCGCCGAACATCACCATGATCGCGAACATGTACCACTGCAGCTCGAGCCAGCCGTTGGAGCTGTAGCCGAACGCGTAGCGGATCATGGCGTTGCCGGCGCTCACCATGCAGGCGAGCAGCACCAAGAGATTGCAGACATAGCCTATCTTTTCGTTGATCTGGTCGATAGCTGCGCTGACTGCCAACAATGGGCGCATCATGTTCTCCGCGGCGGCGCCATCAAGCGGCCGTGTCGATTGGTTCAACAGGCATCGCTTGCCGCCGCACAATCGAATGCGTGAAGCCAAAGCTCATCTGCACAAGGCTGAACTGTACAAGGCTCATCCGTACAAGCGATTGCAACGATCGTCCTCCCGTTAGGTGCTTTTGCCGTCTTGGCTGCGCCTGAAGCGGCGCAGCGGCCTATCGGGCCGGGCAGGCTGAGAAAGCAGGCCGCACCATTTCAGCGCCGTCTCGTCGCGTCAATTGGAAAATCGACAAATTGGCGGCCGATCAAGCCGTTGGGCGGACTTGGTAAAGCCGGTGGCGAGCATGGTCCGGAACGGCGGGTACCGATCGCGATGCGATCGGTTCTCAACCGCCGGTCACGCTCATGTGCCGGCTGACGGACGGGCGATTGTGCCGGCGGTCGATGATGAAATCGTGGCCTTTCGGCTTCAGGCCGATGGCGCGGTCGATCGCGGCGGAGAGCAGGTCGTCGTCAGGCGAGGCCCGGAGCGGCTTGCGCAGATCGGAGGCATCCTCGTGGCCGAGGCAGGTGTGCAGGGTGCCGGTGCAGGTGATGCGCACCCGGTTGCAGGCTTCGCAGAAATTGTGGGTCATCGGCGTGATGAAGCCGAGCGTGCCGCCGGTCTCGCTGACGCGGACATAGCGCGCCGGCCCGCCGGTATTCTCGTCGACGTCGGTGAGCGTGTATTGCTTGGCAAGGCGCGCGCGGACCAGCGACAGCGGCACGTACTGGTCGATCCGCCCTTCGCCGATCTCGCCCATCGGCATCACCTCGATCAGCGTCAGCGCCATGCCCTTGCCGTGCGCCCACTCCATCAGCGCGGGGATTTCGTCCTCGTTCATGTTCTTCAAGGCGACCGCGTTGATCTTGACCGCGAGCCCCGCCGCGCGCGCCGCCTCGACGCCGGCCAATACCTTGTCGTGATCGCCCCAGCGGGTGATGGCGCGGAATTTTGCAGGATTGAGCGTATCCAGCGACACGTTGATGCGGCGCATCCCGCAGTCCCGCAGCTCGCCGGCGAACCGCGCCAATTGCGTGCCGTTGGTGGTCATCGTCAGCTCGCGCAAGGCGCCGCTATCGAGGTGACGCGACAGCGAGCGCACCAGCGACATCACGTTGCGCCGGACCAGCGGTTCGCCGCCGGTCAACCGCAGCTTCTTGACGCCCTTGGCGATGAAGGCCGTGCACAGCCGGTCGAGCTCTTCCAGCGTCAACAGATCGGCTTTGGGCAGGAAGGTCATGTCCTCGGACATGCAATAGAAACAGCGCAGGTCGCAGCGATCGGTGACCGAGACCCGCAGATAGCTGATGGTTCGCCCGAACGGATCGGTCATTGGACCGAGGCGCGGGGGCATGGGACTCAAGGATAGCCCGTTCATTCGGTAGCCTTGCCGGTAGCCTTATCGCGACGGCGCCAGCCACGATCGGCGCGGCACTCTATATCAACGTCAATGTAAGCACGATGCCGCTCACGGACAATCCGCGAAACGCCTCTGCCGGCGAGGTATCTTGCGCTGCTGCAGTGCGGCGATCAGCGGCTCGGCATGGTGTTGCCGGGCGGCGGGGCGGCGTTCGGATCGGGGAACGCCGAGTCGGCGCCGGGCGCCGCCGCGGCCTTCGACGCTGTCGGCTTTTTCGGCCGCATCGGCTTGCGGGGCGGCTTCGGCGGCGGACCCGCCGGCTGAAGTTCCGCGAACACCGGATTGGGATCGGTTGTTGCTGTAGCGGAGTCGGTGAGACCGCCGGAATTGCGGATCACCTGCACCTGAACGGTCGCCGGCTGGTACTTGTTCAGCGCGTAGCTGACGGAGAAACCGCCGGTGTCCGGCGCGGGCACGGAGACCGAGCAGGGGGTCTTGCAGCCCGGCCCCAGCGAGGTCCTGGCATCGGCACCCGGAGGCGCCGACTCGAGCTGAACCTGCATCGTCGGCGGCGTGGATTTGAACATATCCAGCGATGGCATCGAGGAGCAGCCGCAAAGGCTCGCTCCCGCGACCGCAATTGCGATAACACGACGCATGATCAATCCGTCACCTTAGTGCGGCTATCTGCCACAATCCCCTGTTGGAACCATAGGGGCGTCACAACGCCTTCGCAACCACGCCTGCCTTAATCGTTAATAGATGGTTAATTCGGCTCGGCAGTCCCACGGAATACGAAACCTTGTCAAGGCCTTACTTGGCATCCCGGAGGCGCGTCAGAGCCTCGACCGCCCCCGCCAGCTCGCCCATGTGGGCGATCAGCCGGTCCGGCTTGAGATCGGCGATCGGTATCTCGGTATACCCGAACGAGACGCCGATCACCGGCACGCCGGCGCGCCGAGCGACACCGATATCGGTTCCAGCATCGCCGACCATGATGCTGGAGGAAATCTGGCCGCCGACGCGGGCGACCGTCTGCTGCAGGATGGCTGGGTCGGGCTTGGCAACGCCGAACGTGTCGGCGCCGCAGATCGCGGCAAACCGCGTGCTAAGCCCCAACTGGTCGAGCAGCCGCTTCGACAGCCATTCCAGCTTGTTGGTGCAGACCGCGAAACGGAAGCCGCGCGCCGACAAGTCGTCGAGCGCGCTTTCCAGGCCCTCGAACGGGCGCGAGGCGTCGGCGATATGCGCGGCATAGTAGTCGATGAAGTCGGCGGTGAGGCGAGCGATGTCCTGCGGGGTCGCATGGCGGCCTTCGAGCTCCAGCCCGCGCTCGATCAGCCTGCGCGCGCCGGCGCCGATCAGGTTGCGGGCCGTGTGCTGAGGGACGGGCGGCAAGCCCTCGCGATCGAGCACGAAATTGAGCGCGTTGATCAGGTCGGGCGCGGTGTCGACGAGCGTGCCGTCGAGGTCGAATACGATGGTGGGAGCTGAAGCCATCCCGAAGCGCTATCGGTCTCCGGCCGATCGTGCAAGATTGACTTTTGCAGAGAACCGGCGGACGCGAAGCCGGCTGATTGGGGGGATGATATGCGGGAATTCTCCGGCAGGACGGCATTCGTGACCGGCGGGGCATCCGGCATCGGGCTTGCGCTCGGGCGCGCCTTCGCCGAAGCGGGCATGAACGTGATGCTGGCCGATGTCGAGCGGAGTGCGCTGGATTCGGCCGTCAATGGCCTCCACCAATACGGAGCGAAAGTGCGCGGCGTCGGCTGCGATGTCGCCGATCCCGGCAGCGTCGAGGCGGCGGCGAAGGCAGCCTTCGAGGCGTTCGGCCACGTGCATGTGGTCTGCAACAATGCCGGCGTTGCCGCCGGCGGCGGCATCGACAACATCTCGCTCGACAACTGGCGATGGGTGATCGACGTCAACCTGATGGGCGTGTTGCACGGCATCCGCAGCTTCCTGCCGCATATCCGCGCGCACGGCGAGGGCGGTCACATCGTCAACACCGCGTCGATGGCCGGCATCAACGGCGGTCTCGGCTTCAGCCCTTACGCCGCGACCAAATTCGCCGTGGTCGCGATGTCGGAAGGGCTTTCGATCCAGCTCAAGCCGCACGGCATCGGGGTCAGCGTGCTCTGCCCGAGCTTCGTGCGCACCCGCATCGGCGAGAGCGGACGCAACCGGCAGCCGCGCTACGGCGAGACGCAGCCGCTCGATCCGGCAAGCCCTTCCGGCCAGATGGTCGCCGAGCTCGCGCGGCGCATCGATGCGGGGCTCGATCCCTCCGATGTCGCGACCCGCGTGCTCACAGCGATCCGCGAGGATGAACTCTACGTGTTCACGCATCCCAACATGCGCGAGGAGGTCGATCAGCGGTTCGCCGCCATCCAGGCCGCGCTGGACAAGGTGACCGCATCGTAGCTTGTTGTTTGAGCATGATCTTTTCGGAAAACCGGCTCCCACTTTTCCGGATCATGCTCCAGCCGAAAGTCCCGGCCTAGTGGCCCATTGGCGCTATTCCCGGCCGCAAAACGACGGTAGATATGCCCGCCTGATGCCCCGCCTCCCTCCGGAGGCGGCCTGGTCAAGGTTTTCACGTGACGATGGACGAATTGAAACGGCAGGCGGCGGCGCGGGCGCTGGAAGCGGTGCGCGACGGCATGAGGCTTGGGCTCGGCACCGGCTCGACCGCGAAGCATTTCGTCGAGCTTTTGGGCGAGCGGGTGCGCGCAGGCCTTAAGGTCATAGGCGTGCCGACTTCGGAAGCGACCCGCTCCGATGCTGCGCGATACGGCATTGCCCTCACCACGCTCGATGAGATCGACCGGCTCGACCTGACGGTCGACGGCGCCGACGAGGTCGACCATTCGCTCAATCTCATCAAGGGCGGCGGCGGGGCCCTGCTGCGCGAAAAGATCGTCGTCGCGGCGTCTGATCGCATGATTGTGATCGCCGACGATTCCAAGTGGGTCGAGGTATTGGGCCGGTTTCCGTTACCGGTCGAAGTCATCCCGTTCGGCCTGGCGGCCACCCGGCGCGCCCTGGCGGAAGCATTTGCGGAAAGCGGCGTTTCCGGGCAAATGGGGCTCCGGAAGGCCAAGGACGGCCACGTTTTTGTCACCGATGGTGGACACTGGATTGTCGACGCCCATCTCGGACGAATCCCGGATGTCCCGCGTTTGGCAGGCCTGTTGAGCGCGATCCCGGGCGTCGTCGAGCACGGGCTGTTCGTAGGTCTGGCCAGCACCGTGATACTGGCGGGCGCGCATGGAATTCGCGTTGTTGAGAAAGCATGATCCGGAAAAGTGGAGACCGGTTTTCCGAAAAGATCATGCTCGGACAAAGAGATGAGATCACGATCTGATTTTTCGGATCATGATGAAGCCGCTAAATCCCAAGGAGAATCGGAATGAAGAGCGTTTTCAGAATTTTGCCGGCTGCGGGCCTTGCGCTGGGGCTGGTTTTGGCCGCCCTGCCGGCTGCGGCACAGCAGCAGGCAGCGCCGGCGCTCAAGCCGGCGACGCCGGCCGCGATCGCGGCGGCCAAGGAAATCCTGGCCATGAAGAACGTGGCCCTCATGTATGGCAGTGCGGTTCCCAATATCGTCCAGCAGACCAAGGATGCGCTGCTGCAGAACAACCTCAACTATCAGAAGGACCTGAATGAGGTTGCGGTCGTCGTCGCCCAGAAGCTTGCCGGCCGTGAGAAGGAAATCGGCGACGGCATGGCGCAGATCTACGCCAACGAATTCACCGAGCAGGAGTTGAAGGATCTCGTCACCTTTTACAAGTCGGCGCTTGGCCAGAAGCTGTTGGCGAGCGAGCCGCGGGCGGTTCAGTTCAGCATGTCCTACATGAATCAATGGGCGCAGCAGTTTGCCGAAATCGTCAACGGAGAGTTCCGGGCCGAAATGCGCAAACGCGGCAAGAACATCTGATCGAATGATCTGAAAACGGTCGAGGTTGAGAGATGGCTAAGTTCGACGTCGACCTGTTTGTCATCGGAGGAGGTTCGGGCGGGGTTCGCGCTGCCCGGATCGCGGCGGGTCACGGCGCCCGCGTCATGATCGCCGAAGAATACCGGATGGGCGGAACCTGCGTGATCCGCGGCTGCGTGCCGAAGAAGCTGCTGGTGATGGGCTCGCATGTCCGCCACGAGATCGACGATGCCGCGGGCTTCGGCTGGACCATTCCGTCCGCGACCTTCGACTGGCCGACCATGATCGCCAACAAGGACAAGGAGATCGACCGGCTGGAGGCGGCCTATACGGCCAACGTCGAGAAATCCGGCGCCCGCATCGTCAAGACCCGCGCGGTGTTTGCCGACGCGCACACGCTGCGGCTTGGCAGCGGCGAGACCGTCACCGCCAAATACGTGCTGATCGCCACCGGCGGCGCGCCAAATCACGGACCGACGATACCCGGCATCGAGCATGTCATTTCCTCGAACGAGGCGTTTCACCTGACCGAACTGCCGAAGCGCATCTTGATCCAGGGCGGCGGCTATATCGCGCTGGAATTCGCCGGCATCTTCGCAGGCTTCGGCTCCGACGTGACCGTGATCTATCGCGGTGACAACATCCTGCGCGGTTTCGACGAGGACGTCCGCACCCATCTGCGCAGCGAAATGGAAAAGCAGGGCATCACCATCCTGACCGGCTGCACGGTTGCCAGGATCGACAAGCACAAGCACGAGTTCACCTCGCATCTCTCCAACGGATCGAGCATCGCCTCGGAAAAGGTGATGTTTGCGATCGGCCGGCATCCGAACGTTGCCAATCTCGGATTAGAAAAGACCGGCGTCTCCATCAACCCGAACAACGGCGGCATCGCGGTCGATCATGCTTCCAGGACCTCGGTTTCGAACATCTATGCGATCGGCGACGTCACCCATCGCCACAACCTGACGCCGGTGGCGATCCGCGAAGGCCACGCCTTTGCCGATAGCGTGTTCGGCCACCGCCCGGTTCAGGTCGACCACACGGACATTCCGACCGCGGTGTTCTCGCAGCCGGAAGTCGGCACCGTCGGCCTGACGGAAGCCCACGCGCGGGCGCAGTTCAACCGCGTCGACATCTACAAGACGACGTTCAGGCCGATCAAGGCGACGATGTCCGGCCGCGACACCCGCGTGCTGATGAAGCTCGTGGTCGACGGCACAACCGATCGCGTCGTCGGCTGCCACATCGTCGGCGATGCCGCCGCCGAGATCGTCCAGGCGGTCGCGATCGCGGTCAAGATGAAAGCCACCAAGGCCGACTTCGACGCCACTTTCGCGCTGCATCCAACCGCGGCCGAGGAGCTCGTGACCATGCGGACACCCACGGCGCAGCATGTACGGGAAGAGGCCGCGGAATAGGAAATGTCGAGGATGGTGTGAACACGCTGTACGCGTTTATCCTTGTTCTGAGCCTTGTGGTGACGGGGGGTAGTCTCCTTGCTCTGATCAGCCGGCGACTACGGCGACGCGCTGCCCTCGTGCTTGGCGCTTCGGTTGCAGCGTTCGTCGTATCGGCCAGCCTTTTCATACCGGACAAGCCGCCCGAGGTGGCTGTCGCACCGCAGGCCGAGCCCGCCGTCACGCCGCAGGTCCAGACTGTCGCGCCGCCAGTCCCGGCGCCCGATCCGGTCGTGCCCGCTCTGCCTGCAAAGGACGAACCGCCGCCGCCCCCAACCGTCGCCTCGCCCGGGATTGCGAGGGTTTGCCTGAGGGACAACGACGTTCATCTCGGGGACAAGGATGAAATCGTCATTCCGGCAACGAGCGTCTTTGAAGATGACGGGCCAAACACCGGGAAGCCGGAAGACCCCTCGACATGGCGCTATGAAATCAAGGAGGGTTTTAAGTTTCCCGCCCAATTTCTGACGTTGACCGCAGTCTCGCTGCGGAAGAGCGAACCATGCGCAGAAGCAAAGGTACAAATGCTGACCGGCGCAGGTGGCACCGAAACCATGAAGCGGGCCTCCGACAATCATATTTTCGTCATTGGCAATGTGCTCGACTATCCCATCCCGACGGAGCGGCCTCCGATCGAGATCGGCAAGCTGATTGACGACATCAGCGTTGAGGCCATGCTGACCACCGACGTCACTCAGGCGGTCGCCCGGTCCGAGCCGACTTTTCCCGACGAAGAGGCAAAAGCTGCAAACTGTCTCGCCGGCGCAAAGACGCTTGCCGCGTATCTTGGAGGTGCGACGGGGCGGCAGACGAGCCTGATCGTCGGGATCGGTCACGTTGGAGCCGATAACGTGCTGTATGGCTGTCCATTCGGTCCAAACCAGAAGGCTGAGTTTCAAGTCTATTGGGAAGGACAGCCACGGCCACCGTCGAGCACGATGGCTCTCATCGCCAAGGGCGGCGAATTCGTAACGGGAGCCACTGGCGCGGAAATCATGAAGGAGACATCGGCCTGCGTCGGCGACGCGCTCAAATCGAGCGCCGTCGCAAATGCAGATCGGGAAGTCCGCGGCGTCAAGATCGAATGCCAGGCTTTTACGCGCGAGGGCGGCGGAGGAGGCGGGGGCGTCACGATCTACCGACGCTTCGGTGCTGATCCGGTTCGACCCCAAACCTCCGACACGGCAACAAGCGTCGCCGATCAAGCGTCACACGAAGCAAAGGTCGAAGACGACAAAACGCCCGCTGCGGCGCTGCAGTCCGCGGAATGGTACCAGGACCCGACAATTCCGAAGAATGTAAAAAGCTTCGCCATGATGGCTGCGCGGGTGACCGTGCTCCAGGAGAAATGTCCGTCGTCCAAATCCCACGATGACAAGATCGCACAGTGGGCGTCAGACGCCGGCGTCAAGCCGTCCGACATCCGTTCGGGCGGCCGCTACGCCTCGTTTGTGAGTTTGATGTTGGCGGAGATCAAGGGCGAAACGGCGAACCAAGGTGCTGCGGAAGCATGTGAGGCAATCAAGAAATACGATTGAGGGATTCCTCAGCGCGGATGAATGAGGCGGCGTGGCTTCCGGTCTTGAAAACGACCGGCGCAGAATTGCCGCCTCGCTCCCGAACCATGACGACAGCCCTGCGGTTGCCGTCGTGGTTCCGGGCGAAACGACGGTCGCTAAATCACTTGCAGGTTTTGTCGGCCTTCAAAGCCGTCTCGGCTGCTGCCTTTGTCGCGTGAGCAGTGCCGATGACCTTGACGCTGCCGGCGGCAGCAGGCTGCGTTTCGACGATTTCACACTTCATGGTCGCGCTATCTTGAGCCAAGTAGAAAGACGACGGCGCTTGTCCGACGGTCTTGGGCGTTTCAGCCGCGAACGAAGGGGTTGCCAATGCGAGAATAGCGACTGTCGCCAAAAGAATCTTTTTCATGGAGTCTACCGGTTGTCGTGCGTCCAGTATTGAACACGGGGCAAACAGAGCCGGCTGAGAGAGGTTCCAGCGAGAATGGATTTGTTTTTGTGGTCCAACTGAAGATTGTCGCCCTTCCCAGGGGTTACTCCGGGAACAAAGGGTTCGCGAGCCTATTGGCTCCCTGACACAACCACGATTGGAGAAATGGTATGAACAGTCTCGCGATCTCTCTGGCAGTCGGGGCAACTGCGCTTCTGACGTCCGCGGCTTCCGCTGCACCGCTTTCCGCCGATGTATCCGTCGTAGCGCCGAGCAACGTTCAAAACGTTCGCATGGTCTGCAACGAAAACGGCCGCTGCTGGCGCGAACACGGAGAACGCCGCGTCATCATCGGTGAGCCCCGTGATTCCTATGGATACGCTCCGCGTGAGCGTTATATCGAGCGCCGGGAATATCGGGGTTACGACGAAGACCGGGGGCCGGGTATTGGTTTCCGAGCTCCCGGTGTGAGCGTCGGTATCGGCACCGACCGCTACTAAGTGGCAGATACTGAGTGGCAAGGAGAACCCGGAGAACCCTTCCGGGTTCTCCTGTCCGGCTATGCGCATCTAAAGCCTACGATGCCCAAAGCCGCTGCCTCTTTTCCTTCGCTCGCTTCGAGGGCTTCCGTCATGATGGTGCTGGATCACTCCGTCGTTCCCTGTGTCGTTCTCGTCGTCGAGGACGAGATGCTGCTGCGCATGCGCGCGGTCGATATGGTGGAGGATGCCGGCTTTACGTCGGTCGAGGCCGTGGACGCTGACGAAGCGGTCGCGATCCTCGAATCGCGTTCCGACGTCGCGCTGCTATTCACCGATATCCAGATGCCGGGCAGCATGGACGGCCTGAAGCTCGCGCATGCGGTGCATGCACGCTGGCCGCCGATCAAGATCATCCTGGTATCAGGGCAGTTGAAGCCGGCAAACATCGATATCCCCGCCGACAGCCGCTTTTTCGGCAAGCCGCTGGAGGCGAAGGAAATGATTGCCGAGATGCAGGACATGATCGGCCGTGCCTGAAATCAGCGTTTTCGGGCCGGAGATCGTGACAATGGCTCGAGCGCGGCGGAATGCACGGTCAACCAGGAACCCACGTCACCCAAAGATGTGTGCGGGACCCGACAGATGGTGATAGAGTCAGTGATGTCTGAAAATCGCCATCAAAGCCATTTGACGGCCAGCGCGGCGCCTCCCCAGGAATTCCTGGCCGCGGAGAACGCCAGCCTTCGGTTGCTGCTGGAGCAGGCCGAGATCGATGCCCGGGACCTGCTCGCTCAAGCCGGCATCGACGCCAGGGAGCGCGAGGTGGCCGACAAGCTTCAGAAGCTGATCCTCGAAGAACTGCATCACCGCATCAAGAATACGCTGGCGACCGTCAGCGCCATCGTCTCCCAAAGCCTGCGCAACGCACCGGGCGCCGAACACGCGCAGCACGCTATCGAGGGACGGTTGCTGGCGCTGGGGCGGGCTCACGACCTGCTGTTGCAGGCGCGATGGACCGGTGCGGATTTCGGCAAGATCATCCGCGGCGCCACCGAGGCTTTCGACAATCCCGACGTGCCGAAATTCACGATTGCGGGGCCTGATGTCCGGATCGCGTCGGGAGCCGTGATCGCGATTGCGATGACGCTGAACGAACTGTGCACCAATACCACCAAGTTCGGCGCATTGTCGGTGCCTGACGGCCGCGTCGACATCGCCTGGACGCTCGACCCGAAGACGCAGCGTCTGCATCTGAGATGGACGGAGAAGAACGGTCCTGCGGTTCTCGCTCCGGAGAAGCGCAGTTTTGGCACGCGGCTGGTCGAGACCCTCGGCAAGCAGCTCAAGGGTGAAGTGCACTTGACGTATGAGCCCAGCGGCTTCGTGTACGCTTTTAACGTGCCGCTTGCATCGCTGACGACGATGGCGCCCTGACCGGGGTCCAACCGGGCCGATATCCGGCCCGTCCGCATCGCGACCGCCGCAGCCGATCCGATCATATCCCAGTCACTAATATAAGTTGTGGTAACGGAACTGTTTCTAACAATGGTTGTTGTTGAAACGATCCCCAAGCGAGGCGGGGACCGGTCACCGACGGTCAGCAGCACGCCATGATGAAATCTCTCACAGCCCTGGCCGTATTTGCGCTTCTGGGAGCGTCGGTGATTGCCTTACCGGCGTTTGCCCCCAACGCGGAAACCGGTGCGGCCGTTGCGTTGGCAAAGGCAGACCGGCTTGAAGTCCGATCCCTTGCCCAGAGTTGTTCGAAGCAGGTTTGGCCCGACTTCGCCACCGCGTGTTTGAGAGACGCCCATTCGGTAGCGATCGTGGAAGCTCGGCTTGTGACCGCCCGCCGCTAGATCAACAGCTTGGACCCATGATGCCGTATCCTGCTCCCCCAAGCCTTAGTCAAATCAATCGCATCCACAGCGGCGCGGTTTGCAAGGAAATGGGCGACAGGCTCTCGGTTGCGCTAGGCCCGAAATCCGTCGAGTTGCCGCCGCGCTTGCTTGCGCTGATCGACCAACTCGCGAAGGCTGAATCTCGCGAAGAGTTCAGAGTTCGGCCCGATCAGTTTTCTCATTAATTTTCTCGTTCGTTTTCTCCCTGGGAGGAAAAACTAATGGCCCACCGCTGGATTTGTGCAGTCGCGATCAGCACCGCGCTTTCTTCGCAGGCGACGGCCGGGGAACAGCCGAAGCCAAGATTTCTCGCTCGCATGTCGTGCACGGTGGTCCGCTACTACGCCGCGAAATACACCGTTGACGCCGCCGAGCAGTGGGCCCGAAGCAAAGGCGCGACGGAAGGCGAGATTGATCCGTACGATGCGTGAAGCGCAGCGATACCCATCGCGTCAGTTGGCCGAAAAGGCGATGGGTTTCGCAAGGGCTCAACCCATCCTACGGGCTGCCGGGCTGCTCGCAAGGCATCAATAGACGCGACGACGCCGCTGATAGCGTGGGCTCGCGGACACCTGCGGGTTCGAAAATATGGATTGACGATGCACTCGGCGGCGCGGCCCGATGCCGACTGGGCGCACTGCGCCAGCGAGGTATAGCCGCACTCGATATAGCCGCCGTCGATGCCGTAGGTCTGCAGGCAGACCGGATAGTTCGGATCATAGGTCTGGGCCCGAGCGGGCGTCGCCATCAAAGCCGTTGCGATCGCCAGGATCGCCAAAGCCGGAATCGGCACCACAGCCTGCGGGATAAGCAGGGCGCAGTGTCCCGCCCGTGCCCAAGATGTCCGTCGCATCGCGATCTCCGTTGCCGCTTCCACCACCGATGTTCTGCGCGCAACCAGACGGTCGTGGTTGTCCGAAGTCAATTCACCTTCGCGCGTTCGCGCAGGGCCGGCGCGGACCCTTCAACGGGCAAATGAAAAACAAGAGAGGGGAACGCTTGAGCAGCCGAATTCCGTCGACTGATTTGCCTCGTCGGGCGAATCAGTTTGATCGATTCGACGGCGTTCACGTCGCGCGCTCGGCCTCAAACAGCGTTAAAGCGCGTGCGCGCAAAAACGAATTTCGTGAGCCGATTCAAGCTGATTTGGGTTGTCGGTTCTCCACGCACAAAAAATCACTTTCTGAAAATCAGAAACTGTGTTCTCTTCCTGCCGTCCCGCCTCGGCAAGAGGGGCGTACGCGTCGTCACGAACGCGGGGCGGGATGCGGTGGACGCAGTGGTGTCGCTAGACGGGGCGGCACTAGTTGCGGACGGCAAAGTCGTGTGGTCCTGGCGCCCCGACGCTGGCGCTAAGTTTTCGCGGGAAGCAATTTCTGCGAGAGCGACGGGGGCAAAAGAGCCCGGTCCCCGGGGAGAGCGCGATATAAGCCGTTAAAACCATTGCGCAGGGAAGGCCGGATGATCCGGCACCACCTGTGGTGACTACCGTGTGCTTTCTACCAAT
>Ga0307479_10000644_pt1 | contig 31424 bp, 20 predicted proteins | sample atmos_gasesECM4C_FD_203743 | JGI IMG/M metagenome (GOLD analysis project Ga0307479, IMG submission 203743) | Hardwood forest soil microbial communities from Morgan-Monroe State Forest, Indiana, United States - atmos_gasesECM4C_515 | ecosystem: Environmental > Terrestrial > Soil > Temperate...
GGACCCCTTTTACCGCCGATTAGAAGTGGTGCCGGAGTCATGTTTTCAGTGGGTTAGGGGGAGTTTTAATCGCGGTACCGTGGATTAGAAAGGCTGGGATGGGTGATTCACGGGTGATGGGTGATGGGTGATGAGTGATTGGTGATGAGCTGGGAGGAGAAGATCTGACGGCCGTGAGAAGTGATTCGAAAATCGTCAAAAATTTGCGATTAGGAATTTCTAGGGGGTTGAGTTTTCTATGGCTTAGGTGGAATTCTAATTCCAGATTTGCGATTAGAAGCTGAAGAGATTGCCAACGGAGACCCTTCGACTCCCCTTGGTCGCGAAGGATGACAATCCTGGTCGGATTGTCATTTGCGATTAGAAATTTGAATCGTAGCGACGCGGCGGCCTCGATGGGTTGGGTCCGAGGCTTAGCAACTGCGCACAGGCAGGAGTGCCTGTGCCACTGGAGGCGAGGCTCTTGCTGGGGAGCCGGGGCTGCGGCTGATAACTTCGTCTGCGTCGTCATATGAAAACGGGTGATGGTAGCAGGAATTGGGGTGTTTAGCAATTGGTAAAACTGAAAGCGGTGGTGGAACCTGTGCCGGGGGCCTGCTACCGATTTTCGGGTGGTAACGTCTACATGCTTGATTCCTGAAGCAAACCTCAACCAGGGCAATAAGTTAAGACGCGTGTGATCGTTTGACTGGGAGTGCTTTGTTTGTCGGGTTTATTCTCACTTCAAAACCAGTGAGGGGGGCGAAGCGAAAGCAGTGAACGGCGTTCACAATCTGCGTAGTAGGATGCGCGGCCGGAGGAAACAAATGAATACTGTTTTGGGCCGCGCCGCGATACTCATGGCATTTCTCTTGGGAGCCGCTGCTGCGATGTACTCGCAACAAGGAGCAACGCAAACGCAGCGCATCGCGCAATTTGAGAACGAGGATGTGAAGGTGTGGAAGTCCGTGATCTTGCCCAATGCACCGCTCACCATGCATCGTCACGAGCATCCGCGTGTGATCGTTGCCCTCAGAGGAGGGACGATGAACATTGTTGAACAGAACGGACCGACCGAACAGCACGTTTGGGAAACGGGCAAAGCGTATTGGCTGCCGGCGAATCCGGCGGGGACGGTCCATGCTGACGTAAATGCGGGAGACAAGCCGATTGAAGTGATGGTGGTGGAGCTGAAACACGAGAATTGAAGGCGTGGGTGCGTTGCTGCCCTGAGCGACGGATATTGAATTGACGCCCAGTGACTTAGAGGCTGCGTTGACTTGATTTGGGTTGCAGCCTAAGATGTGCGGCGTCCATGCCGGATTCCCTGCCCCTGATTGGCCGCACAATTTCGCACTACCGCGTTTTGGAGAAGCTTGGCGGCGGAGGGATGGGAGTTGTCTATAAGGCCGAGGATACTGAGCTTGGCCGCTTCGTAGCGCTGAAGTTCCTGCCAGATGACGTTGTGCGCGACTCGCAAGCTCTTGAACGCTTTCGCCGCGAGGCTCGCGCCGCGTCTGCTTTGAACCACCCGAACATCTGCACGATTCATGAGATCGGCCAGCAGGATGGGCATCCGTTCATCGTGATGGAGTATCTCGACGGCGCGACGCTGAAGCACCTGATCACGGGGAAGCCGATGGAAATGGATCGGCTGCTCGAGATCGGGATCGAAGTGGCGGACGCGCTGGATGCAGCTCACGCGGAACGGATCGTGCATCGCGACATCAAGCCCGCGAATATTTTTGTCACCAAGCGCGGGCACGCAAAAATTCTGGACTTCGGGCTCGCGAAGGTGACGAGCTCAAGCAAAGTTGGTGTGTCTTCCGATGGGTCCACCACTCACGGCGTAACGGAAGCGGATCTTACGAGTCCAGGCACCGCGTTGGGCACGGTGGCGTATATGTCGCCGGAGCAAGTGCGCGCGAAAGAACTCGATGCGCGGACGGACATTTTTTCGTTCGGCGTCGTGCTGTACGAGATGGCCACGGGTTTGTTGCCGTTCCGTGGCGAAAGCTCAGGTGTAATCACCGAGGCGATTCTGAACCGGGTTCCCGTGGCGCCGGTTCGCCTGAACCCCGATCTCGCGCCGAAGCTGGAAGAGGTGATCAGCAAGGCGCTGGAGAAGGATCGTGAACTGCGGTATCAGCACGCGTCGGAATTGCGTAGCGATCTGAAGAGGCTCAAGCGTGATACGGACACGGGACGAACCCTGGTCCAATCCTCCGACCCGGCAGAATCTCAAGGCCGGGAGTCGAGCTCATCTCGGGCAGGTATGGATAGCAGGGGCTCGGATGGCGGAGCATCCGTTGGGAAGAGCTCCGATGGCAAGAGCTCCGGGCGTCGCGCGGCGGCCGATGTATCCGCCGAACCTGAAGCAACGAAACCTGCCACTCGTATCGCGTGGAAGAAAATCGCGCCGGCGGCGGTCGTCGTGGCCGCACTGCTGGCAGGGGGCCTTTACTGGCGGTCGCGGCACGCGGGCACGCTTGGTGAAAAAGACACGATTGTTCTCGCCGATTTTACGAATACGACAGGCGACGCCGTATTTGACGGGACATTGAGGCAGGGCCTCGCCGTTCAACTCGAACAATCACCGTACCTGAGCCTGGTTTCCGACGAACGCATCCAGCAAACGCTGAAGATGATGGGGCAGGCGCCCGACGCGCGGCTGACTCCCGATGTTTCGCGGGAGGTTTGCCAGCGCACGGCCAGCGCCGCCTCGCTGAACGGTTCGATTGCGCAGATTGGCTCGCAGTACACGGTGATCCTAAAAGCGACCAACTGCGCGAATGGCGAAACTCTGGCGAGCGCGGAAACGGAAGCGCCGGACAAGAGCCACGTTCTGGACGCACTCAGTAAGGCGGCCTCGGAGATGCGCAGCAAACTCGGCGAATCTCTGAGCACTGTGAAAAAATTTGAAACACCCGTGCAGGAAGCGTCTACATCTTCGCTCGAAGCGCTGCAGGCATACAGCCGGGCTCGAAGAATGATGAACGCCAACGATTTCCCGGCCTCGATTCCCCTTCTCCAGCGGGCGATCCAGCTCGACCCCAATTTCGCCATGGCCTACGCCACGCTCGGAACGAGCTACAGCAGTCTCGGCGAGATAGGCCTCGCGGCGGAAAACGAGAGGAAAGCTTTCGAGCTCAGAGACCGCGTGAGCGAGCGGGAAAAGTACTATATCGACTCGCATTATGAGGAAATGGCCAGCGGTGATGTCAACAAGGCCAGTCAGACGTTGGAGCTCTGGCGGCAAAGCTATCCGCGCGATGAAGCGACCGTCACCAATCTGGGCGTGATGTACGGGATCCTGGGTGACTACGAAAAAGCTCTGGCGAGCGCGCAAGAGGCATTCCGGATGAACCCCAGCGGGCTGAACTATTCGAACTTGGTCAGTTCGTTTTTTGTCTTGAACCGTTTCGAAGAAGCGCGCCAGGTGGCTGAAGAAGCGCAGGCGAAAAAGTTGGACTCCGCCAATCTGCACGTGGCCATCTACCAGCTTGCGTTTGTTCGGAACGATCGAGAGGCCATGGCGCGAGAAGTGGCCTGGGCGGCGGGTAAGCTCGGTGTGGAGGACGTCTTGCTTTCGAACGAGGCTGACACCGCTGCCTACAGCGGGCAGCTTCGCAAAGCGCGCGACCTCTCGCGCCAGGCAGCCGCTTCGGCCGAGCGCGCGGGAGAAAAAGAACCCGTCGCGGAATATCACGCACAGGCGGGTCTGCGGGAGGCCCTCTTCGGAAATTCAGCGAAGGGCCAGGAAGGCGCCTCCGCCGCCATGGCGCTTTCGAATGGCCGCGAAGTGCAATTCATCGCGGCGATGGCTTATGCGATCGCTGCCGACACAAATAAGGCTCAAGCGCTCGCGAACGACCTGAACAAGCGCTTCCCGGAAGACACCGTCGTGCAGATGAACTACCTTCCTTCGGCGGGCGCGCAGATCGCACTCAATCATCGCGACACGTCGAAGGCGATTGAGCTGCTGCAACCAGCGATTCAGTATGAGCTGGGCCAGATGGGGAGCGGCGCCATCTCGCCGTCCATTTATCCGGCGTGGGTGCGAGCCGAAGCCTATCGTGCTGCGGGGCAAGGGGCTGAAGCGGCGCGGGAGTATCAGAAAATCCTCGATCACCGCGGCGTGGTTATAAATGGAATCATCGGCGCGCTCGCGCATCTCGGAATGGCTCGCGCATATGCGTTGCAGGGCGATACGGCGAAAGCGCGGGTGGCCTATCAGGATTTCTTCGCGCTTTGGAAGGATGCCGACCCTGACGTTCCTATACTCGTCGCTGCGAAATCCGAATATGCGAAATTGAAGTAGCGGTATCTTTCTCGCTCTAACTGCCCGTCGGTACGACTCCTGCGCCTTCAATCATCAGGATGACAGTTTTTTCCGGTGCGCGTGTGCGATGAACCACTCCGCGCGGGACTGTGAAACCCTGCTTGGGCATTAGCTCGACGGTGCGGTCTTCGAGGTCGATGAGGAAGCGGCCGTCGACGACGTAGAAGAATTCGTCTTCGTTGTCGTGTTTGTGCCAGTGAAATTCGCCTTGCATGATGCCGAGGCGGACGACGCAGTCATTCACCTTGCAGAGGGTCTGGTTGTACCACTTGTCTTGACAAGCTTTGACGAGCGGATCGAGATCGACGAGCTCGAGCGGGCCGAATTTTGTGTTCAGATTGATGGAATACGGGGCTTGACTGGCCATGCTTCTCTCCCTTGGCTGCAACGCTGCGCTTATTTTATGTCCGGGCCGCGCGAGGGAGTAGGGGGAAGTGCAGCGGAGAAAGTGCGGCGAGAGACAAAGCGGCCTGCGCGGCGTTCCATGAAAGAAGCGACGACCAAGACAATGCCCACGACGAAGAAATCGTCGTCGTGGTTACCGGAGCTTCAGTGATGGAGTAAGTGTTGAAACGGGTGGAGGATTGAGCCGGAGAGGCCGGCGGAGCTGGGCTCGGCGATGGTCGTGTAGACCAGAATCAGCGTGAGGATTATGACGACGATGCTGACCGTCCAGGAAACGATGTTGAACACGCGTGTGTTTACGTAATCGCCCATCAGCTCGCGGCGATTGATCAGGAGCAGGATGAAAATCAGCACCACCGGCAGCCAGACGCCGTTGGCTACCTGCGACATCACCAGGATTTTGAACAGCGGCGCCTTGGGTATCAGGATGATCCCTGCGCCCACAACGATCAGGCCGGTGTAAAGCGAATAGAACGCCGGGGCCTCCTTGAATTTGTGGTCAATTCCGGCTTCGAAGCCGAGACCTTCGCAGATCACGTGCGCAGTTGAGAGAGGCAGAATGGACGCGGCGAAGAGCGAGGCATTGAGCAAGCCGAATGCGAATAGGCCGGCAGCCCACTTCCCCGCCAATGGCACGAGAGCTTTGGCGGCTTCGCCGGCATCGTTGATAGTCGTGAGGCCCTTGGCGTTGAGCGTGGCCGCGCAGCAGATGATGATGAAAAATACGATGGCCATGCAGGAGATGCTGCCGACCAGCACGTCCCATCTAGCATGTTTGTACTGGCGGGGGCCGACTTTCTTTTCGACGTAGCCGGCCTGCAGATAGAAAAATTGCCATGGCGCGATCGTGGTTCCGATCAAGGCCGTGAGCATCAGCAAGTAGTCCGCGCGGAAATGGAACGAAGGCAGGACCGTTTCCCTGGCCGCCAGCAGCCAATCGGGTTTGGCGAGGAAGGCGGAGAGCACGTAAGACAGATAGAACGCGCAGGCTACGAGAAATATTTTCTCCACGCCTCGATAACTGCCGTATACGACGAGCAGCCACACAGCAACCGCAGCGATGGGCACGGAAATGTATTTGCTGATGTGCAATGCTTCTGAGGCTGCGGCGACGCCGGCGAATTCGGCGACGGTGTTACCCAGGTCGACAGCGAGTGCAGCAATCATGACGAAGAACGTGGAGCGGAAGCCGAACTCTTCGCGGATGAGGTCGGAGAGGCCCTTGCCCGTCACGACGCCCATGCGCGCGCACATTTCTTCGGAGACGTAGAGAGCGATCGTCATCGGAATGAGCGACCAGAGCAGCGTGTAACCGAACTGCGCGCCGGCGGTGGTGTAGACGGTGATGCCGCCAGCGTCGTTGTCCACATTCGAGGTGATCAGGCCGGGGCCGACAACGGCGAGGAACAGCGCGATGCGACGGCGGAAGGGGCGCACACGACGGTTGATTTCTTTGCCGCGGACTTTGATGCCCGCGAATGTGCGCTCGAGTGTGACCCAGGTATTCATTTTGATCGTATGGAGTGCGGTGGCTTGCCGCCGCTTTGCTACGCCCCGGCTTGCCGGGGCGGCGGCGGATGCGCCGCTCTTTTTCGCCTTCCGGTTCCGACCTCGCATCGGCGAACGCGCCACGAGCGAAACAGGACGGGGCGAGCCCCGTCCTGTGAAAGCGAGAGCAAGCTCTCGCACTCCAAATTTCGCTTCGGTTAAAGCTTCGCGTTCATTCTGCTGACCACGTCATCGACTGTGATCGCGCCGATTGGCCGATTGTCCGCATCAACGACTGTGAGGCCGCGGAGATTATACTTATCGAACAGATCGAAAACTTCCTTTTCGTTTGCGTCCGGGTGCACTGAGACGATGGGCTCGAAACGCAGCTCGTCCATGCGCTGCTCGGAATTTGCGACTACCAGGCGAGCGATGGGAACCGTACCCGACAGAGCGCCGTAGTGGTTGATGAGGACGATGTTGTCGAGTTGGTCGGGAACGATTTCGTTGAAGCGGATGTAGTCGACCACTTCGCCTCTCGTAGCATCCTCGCCGACAACGACCAATTCCGTATTCATCATGCCGCCGGCGGTTTTCTCCTCATAGCGCATCAGGGCTTCGACTTCGGTTTTCTCCTGTCCTTCCATTTCCTCCACCACTTCTTTCGCGGTGTCGGGCGGGAGACTGGCAATCAGGTCGGCGGCTTCGTCCGGATTCATTTCTTCGAGAATATCCGCGGCTTTTTCGGGGTCGAGTTTTTCGACGACTTGCGTTTGCAGGCGCTTGTCGAGTTCGGCGATGGCTTCGGCCGCAGTGTCCTCGGGCAGCGAATCGATGATGCCCTGGCGTTCGGCCGGCGATAGCTCTTCCATGATTTCCGCGAGGTCGGCGGGGTGCAGTTCGGTGAGTTTTTGGCTCGACATGCGCAGCTTGACGCGGCGCAACGGGTCGGGCTCGATCAGGTTCACGAACTCCCAGCGGATCGAGCGCGGCGGAAGCCTTTGTTCGAGGCGGCGGATAGCCATGGGCGGCACGATTCCCTGAAGCAGGCGGCGCACGGCGCCTTTTACTCCCACGTCCACCTGGGTGATGCGCATCTCGACGTTGCCGTTGGTGCGCTGCTCGGCGAGGTCAATATCGTTGACGCGGACGACTTTTCTGCCATTGGTGTCGATGATCTGTTGATCGAGCAGGTCTTTCCCCACAGCCAGCCAGGCTTCATTGGGGTGGAAGAGTTCGAGGGCGGACTCGTCGGTGGTCAGACCGACGCGACCGGGGACTACCGATGCGATCTGGTCGTAGCGAGCGACAATCGGGCGGTACTGGCCGCGACCCAGCAGCAGCCGGGCGACGCGATTGGGCTGGTCGGCCGGCTCGATGAACATCTCTTTGACGCGGCCGACGAAGTTGCCGGCCGAATCGAAGGTCTCGGCGCCGAGAATTTCAGTGGCGTGAAGCATTTTGACTCCTTACCGCTGTGACCGCAGCGAATCAGGGGGCTGCCGGCTTAGCCGGGTGCGTCCGGGCAAAAAAAAAGCCCGGACCGGCGTAGTTCCGGCCACGGGCAGATGTCACCGCCCTCGGTCTATGGCAGGCCGGGTCTCGCCTCCCTGTCCCCACGTGTCAGATGGGAGCAGCGATTAAATGCGTCCGGGAAGAAGCAAATCGCGTGCCAGTTGCAGGAAAAACTGCAGCTGGCGCCAATACTTCCCGGTTCCCAATTAGACGAACGCTCTTCCATGGTGCTTGCGCTTGTCCCCGATTGAACTATTAAGGGCGTAGGAAAAATTTGTCAAGCGAAGAGTGAAGATTTGGCGAGAATCTTGCTTATTTTTGTTTATCGAACACCATATTTCGAGGGGTGATGCCGCGCCGACGGCAGTTGGCGACGTAGACGTCCCAATAGCTGCCGCAATAATAGTCGCGTGAAGAGTAGCCGAGAGCGCGAGCGGCCCGGTCGATGGCGCGGGGAAGCCCTTCGAGTTCGAGGAACGTTCCGGCGGGAGTCTCGTCAAGCTCGATAGCGAGGCCTGGAAAACGGCGGAGACGGAAGGTGGACCGGATCTTGTCGTAACGAAAGCCGGGACGAAGGCCAAGGGATCGGAGCTTCCGGTCCCAGCGGGTGGGAGGACCAGGGACGACCAGTTCCCTCTCGAGCTTTTCCTTGTAGCGGCGATCGCGTGCGGACCGGAGGGCAGCCGGGGCTTTGGAGGTCAGTATCGTGCGCCGGGATGCGGAGCGGCTGGCCACGTTTGGAGACTGGTAGCCTGCTCGGGGCGGCGGAGTTTCAGCGCGAATGCGAAGCAAGGCGCCGCGGCGGCGAAAGTCGGAGTCTGGTGTGTCGTAGAGAGTGTTCCGTTCGAGAACACGGCTCTCGTGACGCGCGCCGAGATTCTCGAGGTTGCGGAGCATGCCCGGCACATCCGCGACGCGGAGCTTCACCTCGATCTCGCGATTCGTTTGCCGATGAACCGACATGCCGGTGAGTATACAACTCACAAACGTCCGTGAACTACCTTGCCTCCGGGAAAATCGGTCTAAATGTCTTACGGAATATCCACATGGGAACCGAGGCCTGCATAGACGTAGGACGAGCCAAAGACCTGTTTTAATTTAGCGAAGGCGGGTTCTCCGGTGCAATGGCCAGGAGCGATGCGGTCGATTGCCCACTTGTCATGCAATGCGTTGGCGAGACGCTCGATCTCGGAGTCAGGAGTTTTCACCAAGTGGAGCCCGCCTAACAGCATGTGGACGTGAGAATTCACCGGAGAGGCCGCGGTAAGAATCTCTTCCACTCCCGGATGGGAACACCCGACAACCAGGACGCGTCCGAGAGGAGTATCAATCGCCAAGGTGAGTTCGCGAAGTTCTAAAGTTCCTTTTACGTTGGAGATCGTCGGAATGAGGGAAATGCCCGGCGCTACCTCCAAGGTACTTTCGACTGGCACAAAGTTTCCTTCAGGCCAGGGGCTTCCCGAGGATAATGCAGGTGGCTCCTCGCCGTCGAAATAACGCATGCTGGCTGGCAAAGCATCGACTGTCTTGTAGAAGCCTTTGGGAAGCGTGCTTCCGAAGGCGCCAAACAACTCCGCCGGGACGTAGATTTTCACCTTGGGATTAACCTTCAAGAGATAGTTCAAACCGCTTGTATGATCCCCATGTCGGTGCGAAATCACCACGAAGTCCAAGTCTTTCAGGTCAACGCCCATGGCTTTGACATTGTCAGCAAAGATTTTGGAGTTATTGCCGGTATCAAACAAAATCTTCTTGCCCGAATATTCGATCAGAACGGAGAACCCCCAATCCTTCTCGAGATTTTTAGAATTTCCAAAAGCATCGTAGAGGATGGTGGCCCGGCCGTTGGCGGGAGCAGAACCGAAGCTGCCAAGGCTCAGCAGCAAGCAGCAAAGCAGGCTCAGGCAATTCGTCGTCAAACGCATTTATGGAGACCTCCGGGAGCGATGGTTCACGACAAAAATAGAAGTACAATGACGGCTGCACAAGCGGCATTTTGCGGCAGACAGGACTTGCCGCACTTTGCCGCAGTTACCAGAATGAGTGACAAAAGGCATGTGGCGGCAGCCCCTCGAACTCGCCTACGCAAGGCGAATCCTCTCCCTCGTGCTTTCGAGCCTGGCGAGCGGCTAGAGGGATGGAAACAAATCGCTGCATATCTGAAACGGGACGTCCGCACGATCCAGAGGTGGGAGAGAGCCGAACAATTCCCGGTTCGCAGGCAGATGCACCGCAAGTTGGGGAGTGTGCTCGCGTATAAGGATGAACTCAACCGGTGGGTCGAGCAACGCTGCTCTTTAGGGAACAAAAAGCCGCTGGCGACAACCTTGCCTGTCTATGAGCTGTATCTCAAAGGGAGGCAGCTCTTTCACCAGTTCCGGCGGAGGAATTTCGAACGGGCGAGAGAAATCTTTGCCCGTGCGATCGAACTGGATCCGAAGTTTGCCGCAGCCCATGCAGGCTTCGCTGACTGCTGTTCTTATCTGTATCTCTATTGGGAAGCAACTCGAGAAAACCTGGAAGCCGCAGATTCGGCCAGCCGCAAAGCTGTGGAGCTGGCTCCGAAACTCGCCGAAACGCACGCTTCCCGCGGAGTGGCGCTTTCAACGCTGCGAAATTATCCCGATGCGGAGAAGGAATTTCGGGTGGCCATTCGTCTCGATCCCAGCCTGTTTGAGGCCTACTACTTCTATGGACGCGCCTGCTTGGCGCAGGGAAAGTTCAAAGAAGCAATCCAACCGTTTCAGGCGGCTGCAAAAGTTCGCGCGGAGGATTATCAGGCGCTTTGCTTCTTAGGAGCGGCTTACACGGGACTCGGACACAAGGCTGAGGCTGCTGCCGCCTATGCCCGCGCTATCGAAGCTGCCAAACAGCAACTGGCGGTCAATCCCGGTGATGTGCGCGCACTCTACCTGGGAGCTGTTGGGTGGGCGCGAATCGGCCGCAGAAAAGAAGCCCTTGCGTGGGCCGCAAAAGCGCTGGCGCTGGATTCGAAGGACTCCGCGGTTCTTTATAACGTGGGCTGCATATACGCGGTGCTGCATCGCTCTGAAGAGGCGCTAAAATGCCTGAGAAAAGTGGTGCGCTCAGGGTGGCGGAAAGAGTGGATTAGGAATGATCCGGATTTAACCTCACTGCGAGAGAACGCAGAATTTCAGCGCTTGTTAGCCTAAAGACCGGCAAGATTCCTACCGATTCATTCGCCGACATCCCCGGATTTTTCTCCTCCAGCAGACTCATTGCTCATCCAACGCCGACGCAGGTAGATGCTCCGGGCCACTCGTGGGTAAGGTTTAGGGCGAGCGAACCGGCTTGAGGTGATTCGTGCGATGGGTTCTAGCTTAGCGGCATGCTGCCGGAACGAGGTTGCCAGCGGGGACGCGAGACAGCATAATCGCATTCCTACTGTGTTCATCACGCCAAAGAGCTGCGTCGATTGCCGAAGACAAACGCCGTGGGCACGACTATCGCGAACGAAATTTGTGCCGGAAAAATCGCTGCGAAAATGACTGAGCCGACGACTCCCTTGATGCAGCAGTATCACGCTGTGAAGCGCCAGCATCCCGCGGCATTGCTGCTTTTCCGGCTCGGGGATTTCTACGAGTTGTTCTACGACGATGCCAAAGTTGCGTCGAAAATCTTGCAGATCACGCTAACGTCCCGCAATAAGGAGAAGGAAGGCGCTGTGCCGATGTGTGGCGTGCCATACCACGCGGCCGAGAACTATATTGCGCGGCTGATCCGGGCGGGGCACAAGGTAGCAATTTGCGAGCAGATGGAAGAGCCGGGACCGGGCAAGAAGATTGTGCGGCGCGAAGTGATTCGGGTGTTGACGCCGGGGACGGCGACGGGCGCCGGCCTGATTGACGCCAAGGAGAACAACTTTCTGGCAGCGGTGGCGCGTAGTTCGGCAGCTAGCGCGGCGATGAGCGCTGGAGGACGGACGAGCTCGCGGGCGGGCGGCGGAGCGGGAGCAATTGGGCTGGCATTTGTGGATTTGTCTACCGGCGAATTTCGCGCCACGGAGTTTGCGGGCGAGAGGGCGGAGGCGCGGCTGCGCGACGAACTCGGGATTCTGCGACCACGGGAAGTGCTGCTGCCGCAGCCTGTGTCGCTGTTTCCTTCGTCGGTACCGGCTGCGAGCGAGTTGAATGGACTAGGGGCCGTTGAAACACGGCTCGATGATTGGTTGTTCGAGACAAATCATGCGACGCGACTCCTCGAAGAGCATTTTCGAGTGGCGGGGCTTGAGGGCTTTGGCTTGAGCGAGCATCCGCAGGCGACGGCCGCGGCGGGAGCGCTCGTTCACTATTTGCGCGAGACCTCGGCAATCGGGGCGCGGAAGCCGGAGGACGCGGCGGTGGTTCCGTCGATGCGGCCGGCTGGGACGGGGCTTGAGCACCTCGACCGAATCGCCTACTACGAACAGCAGGACGCGATGATCCTCGATCAAGTGACCACGCGGAACCTGGAGCTTGTGGAGGCGTCGAGCGGGGATGACGCGCGGGCGACTCTGCTGGCGGCGATTGACGAGACGGCGACGGGGATGGGTGCGCGCCTGCTAAGAAGCTGGGTGCTGCGGCCGGAAATATCGATCAAGGAGATAGAAGCTCGGCTTGAGGCGGTGGCGGAGTTGAAGGGGCAGACGGTGGCGCGCGAGGAAATACGAAGGGAGCTTGAGGGGATTCTCGATCTCGAGCGGCTGACGAGCCGCGCGACGCTGGGCGTGGTGACACCGCGCGATCTGCTGGCGCTGCGCGGGTCGCTCGAAAGGATTCCGAGCGTGCGCGCGCAGATCGCGGCTATGAAGGCCGGGTCGTCCAGGCTTGCGACGCTGTGCGATGAGATGGACGAGATGGCGGACGTGCGCGATTTGATTGCGCGCGGAATTTCGGAAGAGCCGCCGGCGATGGTCAATGAGCCCGGAGTGATCCGCCGCGGCTATCACGCCGAGCTAGATGAGCTGCGCGACATCACCAAGCAAGGACGCCAAATTATAGCGGCTATGGAGGAGCGCGAGCGGAAGCGCACCGGGATTGCGTCGCTCAAGATCCGCTATAACCAGGTCTTCGGCTTCTATATCGAGATTTCGAAAGCGAATTTGCACCTTGCGCCGGCTGATTACGAGCGGAAGCAGACCTTGGTCAATGCCGAGAGATTCACATCGGGCGAGCTGAAGGAATATGAACGCAAGGTGCTGTCGGCCGAAGAGCGCGTGCTCGAAATCGAGCGCCGGCTGTATGGCGAAATTCGTGAGGCGATCGCACGCGAGGCGGCTCGGCTGAGGCGAACAGCGGCGGGCATCGCACAGCTTGACGTGCTGGTGAACTTCGCACGGATTGCGGCAACGCGAAACTACTCGCGACCGCAATTTACAAGTGGCGCGGCGGAGGGTGAAGCAAGTGTCAAGCCGGGTTCGAGAATGGGTTCGCTTCTGATCGCGGGCGGGCGACATCCGGTGATTGAGAAGCTGCTCGAGGAGCGCGGCGAGCGTTTCGTGCCCAATGACTTGTACCTCGATGACGAATCGCAATTTCTCTTGGTCATCACCGGGCCGAATATGGGCGGCAAGTCCACGTATTTGCGGCAGGCAGCGCTGATTTCGATCCTGGCGCAGATGGGTTCGTTCGTTCCGGCTGTAGAGGCGAAATTGCCGGTGTTGGATCGCGTCTTTACGCGCATCGGAGCTTCGGACAATCTGGCGCGCGGGCGTTCGACGTTTCTCGTGGAGATGAGTGAGGTGGCTGCAATCTTGAACACGGCGACATCTGCGAGTCTCGTGCTGCTCGACGAAGTGGGCCGCGGGACGTCGACATTTGACGGGCTTTCGATTGCATGGGCGGTGGTAGAAGCGCTGCACGCGGGCGCGCGGCCGAAGACGCTTTTCGCCACGCATTATCACGAACTGACGGAGCTCGAGCAATTACTACCAGGAGTCAAGAACGTGCACGTAGCCGTCCAGGAAGCAGGACGCGAAATCGTGTTCTTGCGCCGCGTCGAACCGGGAAGCGCGGACAAAAGCTACGGAATCGAAGTCGCTCGCCTCGCCGGCCTTCCCAACCCCGTAATCCGCCGCGCCCGCGAAATTTTGAAGAGGCATGAGGAGAGCGAGGACAAGCTAACGGAACAGCTCTCACCCGGGACGATTCCGCCCTCAGCTCAACAGGTGAGTTTTGCGGCGATCGACGAGGAAGTGCTCGCATCGCTGCGCGAGGCGGATGTAAACGCACTGACGCCGCTCGAGGCATTGAATTTGCTGGCGGCGTTGCAGAAGCAGCTGAAATGAGGGCAGTTAGCGGGCGGGCGATGCGGGTGCTGGGGATGATGTCGGGGACGTCGGCCGACGGGATCGATGTGGCGCTCGTGCGGATTTCCGGCGCGCCGCCTGCGATTGCGGCGAAGTTTGAAGGACATCACCATGTTCGCTTCCCTGCTCCCGTGCGTGAGGCTATTTTACGGCTGGCGAACGGCGCGACGACCACCACGGCTGAGATCAGCCAGCTTAATTTTCTGCTCGGCGAAGAGTTTGCGCGTGCGGCCACCGCGGCTTGCAAAAAATGGCGGGTACCGCTGCGGCAGATTTCGCTGATTGGGTCGCATGGGCAGACGATTTTTCATCAGGGCGTGGCGGCGGGATTTCTCGGCCGGCGCGTGGCCTCGACGCTTCAGATTGGCGAGCCCAGCATCATTGCCGAGCGGACAGGCGTAGTGACGATTGGAGATTTTCGTCCAGCGGATATGGCGGCGGGAGGACAAGGGGCGCCGCTTGTGCCATTCGTGGATTACCTTTTGTATCGAGATGCGCGAATTGGCCGCGTGGCATTGAATGTCGGCGGGATTGCAAATCTTACTGTGATCCCTGTGGGCGCGCGGCCCGGCCAACTATTCGCGTTCGATATTGGGCCCGGGAACATGGTGATCGATGCAATCGTCGAGATCGCGACACGCGGGCGTGCGCATTACGACCGTGATGCGCGTCTTGCGATCCGCGGAAAATTGATACCCGCATTGCTTTCGACCCTGCTTAGGGAACCATACCTTCGGAAGCGACCACCTAAGACGGCGGGACGCGAGCAATTTGGCCGCGCCTATGCGGAGAAGATTCTGGCATCGGGCAAGCGGCACCACGCCTCGACGGAAGATATGGTCCGAACCGCAACTGTGTTCACTTCCCTCGCGATCGCGGATGCATTGCGCCGATTTGTTCTGCCGCGTACGCGGGTGGATGAACTTATCGTGGCCGGAGGCGGTGCGCGGAATCCGTTGCTGATGGCGCAGATGGCGGCTTCCCTGCCGGAAATTGAAATTGTACCGGCCAGCGAATTCGGAATTCCAGCGGAAGCGAAGGAGGCATTTGCCTTTGCCGTGATGGCGTATGAGGCGTATCACGGCCGGGCGAATACTCTGCCGTCCGCTACTGGGGCGCGGCATCCGGCAGTGATGGGCAAACTCGTCCGGGGACGAGCGCGCTAGGATGCGACTGGCGGCAGCGGCGCTGGCTTGTGTGCTAATTGGCGCGGGTTGCTCGTCGAAGCACGGCACTGAAGAGCCTGGTACCGTCAACTTCCTGATCGAATCTACGCCGGCGAATCTTGATCCGCGTATTGGCACGGACGCGCAGTCGCAACACCTCGACGGCCTGATTTTCGATTCCCTTCTGGCACACGACGCGCAGATGAACATCGTTGCGGACCTGGCGGAGCGCTGGGAAGCGCGCGATCCGCTTACCTACGTGTTCCATTTAAGGCAGGGCGTGAAATTCCACGACGGGCGGCCCCTTAGCTCTGCCGACGTGAAATTCACGTTCGATTCGATCCTCGATGGGACCGTAAAGACGCCGAAGCGTGGAGCGTTTCGAATGGTCACAGCGGTGGAGGCTCCAGACGATTCGACGGTGGTGTTTCATTTGCGCGAGCCGTACGCCTCATTTTTATGGAACCTGACGAAACCCGGAGTCGGGATTGTGCCGCGCGGATCGGGGCAGGAGATCGCGCGAAAACCGATCGGGACGGGGCCGTTTCGATTTGTGGACGCGATTACGGATCAGGAGATCGTGCTCCAGCGGAATCCTTCGTACTTCGGAGACGCGGGCGAGGCGGCAGGCATGAGAGGAAACGTGGAACGCGTGCGATTCCGAATCGTACCCGATGCGCTGGTGCGCGCGCTCGAACTGCGAAAAGGCTCGGCAGACGTCGCGATCAATTCGCTGAGTCCGGACATGGTGGTAACACTTGCGAAGGAGCGCGGGATCGTGGCCGACGAGCAGCCCGGGACGACGATTGCGTACGTTGGATTCAATCTGGAGGATCCGATTCTGTCGCATCGCGAAGTGCGGCAGGCGCTGGCATATGCGACGGATCGCGCGACGCTAATCAAGTACCTGATGCGCGGGCAGGCGCGGGCTGCAGCGAGTTTGCTGCCGCCGAATCATTGGGCGTATGACCCCGACGTCCGGCACTACGATTTCGATCCCGGCCGAGCGGAGCAGTTGCTCGATGCGGCTGGATTCAAGCGTGGGGCTGGGGGTGTGCGTTTTCGGCTCGAATTCAAGACATCAACGGAGGAATATTCGCGGCTTTTGAGCGAGGCGATTGCGGACGAGTGGCAGCGCGTGGGCGTGGCGGTCGAGTTGCGGCCGCTTGAGTTTGCGACGTTCTATGCGGACTTGCAGCGCGGGAGTTTTCAGGTTTCGGCGCAGAGGTGGGTGGGAGGAAATAACGATCCGGATATTTTCGAGTCCGTGTTCAGCTCGAAGAAGATTCCGCCGAATGGATCGAACCGCGGGCATTACCGCAATCCCCAACTTGATGCGCTGATTGATCAGGCGCGGATGGAAATGGATCGCGAGAAGCGGAAGGCGCTGCTTTGGGAGATTCAGGGGATCGTGGCTGAGGACGAGCCTTATATCAATTTGTGGTATCCGGACAATGTGTGCGTTCATCGGGAGAGATTGACGGACATCGTGATTCCGCCTGCTGGTGATTATGATTTCATCGAGGGCGCAAGGTTGCGGTGAATTGCCGCCCAAGGAAAAGTCAAAAGAGCCGGCGGGACGCCGGCGTTGCGGAATCGACTGCGAGGACGCTCGGATGATTTTCTTCTGCCGCGAGGGTGCTGATCGGGCGGCTTGAAGCGGAGGCTTTTACTGGGCTCGGACGCGCTCGAGGATGCGAAGGAAATCGGTGCGGCGGTTTGGTCCCGCACCGGCATATGCGAGATGAATGATGGGAGTCTTGCGACTGGGGTCGGCGACGAATGGATACGGGCTCGTGGTACCTATAGCCCATAGAAAATCGGCGTGCAGGCCCTGCGTTTCGGTGGACAGGTTGAAATAGTGGACCGCGTTTTCGCTGATCGGCTCGTGTGAGAGAGCCTCGAATACGAAGAACGTCATCCCTCCAAAATCCACCTGCTCCATCGGCGGCATTTCGAGATTTTTGAAATCGCCGTAGGCGCGGGGACCGTTGAGCGCCTGTCGAAAGGTGATGCCGGTAGTGAGTTGCTGCGAGTAAAAGTCCGAGAGCGTGGGCGCATAGCTGCAGGAGTATGTGACCTGCAGCTCCGATTTCGAGAATTCTCCGCCCGATGGATCCGGTTCGGCGGGGCGGCTCGCGGCGGCAAGCTTAGCCAGCACATCGTCCATGCAGGAGTGGGACGGCGGCAGGAAAAGAAAAAACAGATAATCCGGGAGGCTCGCGCCGGTGCCATTTGTCGCATGCATCTGCGTATCGAGCCAGTAGGCATCGTGGCCGATCAATGGATTGTCGGAGGTGGCGAGCTGTAGCAGCGTGTATTGATGCTCGTTGGTCAGAAATAAAATCTGGTTGAAGCGAAACGGCGGTGCGTACGGGCCGAGACCTCCCGGAGGAGCCGCGTTGCCGGCGCCGGAAGGCTTCCAATTGGGACCCAGATCGATGGAGACGCCATTCTCGAGAAAATAACGCTGAAGATCGGAGTGCCGCTGTTCTTGTTGTTGTGGTGTTAGTTTGGGTGCACGAAATGCTGCGCCCAAGACTAGCACCGCCAGGATCGCGGCAGCCGCTGCGAACTCTTTTGCCATCTTCATGCTTGAATCAGTGTATTGGCTAACGCGGAAGCGCTCAAGACGAAAGGTGGGCGTGTTTTTTTTTTGACAAAGAGAAGATTGGTCCATCGGGTGGCGCCTCGAAATCCGAGGACGCCGCCCGATGGTTTACAGCGAGGGAGATCAGAATGAAAGCTTCAGCCCGAACTCGATGGTACGCGGCGCTCCGAGCGAGAAGACGCCCGTACCAACGCCAACTCGAACAACGGAAGCGTCCGCGCGGGTTGTGCCGTTGAGCGAGCCGGGGCCGCCCGTGAGAATGCCGCTCAAGACGTTTCCCGGAATGTTGAAGTTCGAGAAGTTAAACAGGTTGTAGAAACTGACGCTGGGCTCAACGGCGATGGCGCGATCTTTCACGGTGACTTTCCCAGACCAGGTGAGGCTCGCATCGAACGTCTTGAGCCAAGTGAGCCCGACTTCACCTGGCACAACAGGCTGCAGAGCGGGTGCGACGCCTCCGAGCGCCTGCAGTTGAGAGAGCGTAAACAAGCCGTCATTGATGAGGACACTTCCGGCCGGGGTTGGGTTGTTGGCAATCGTGTTGTTGTAATTGTTCACAAGATTCGTTAACCCTCCCACGGACACGCCGCGCATGAATGCGCCCGTTTTGGTGCCAGGGACTGGATCGCCTACCGATCCGTCGCCGGTGAAATCGGTACTGAAAATCTCTCCGGCCCCGTTTCCTGTGGTGGGAACTGCGAGAGAGCTGGCGAGCGGGCTATCGAAATGGAAGATCGTGCCAAGGCGGAAATGGAGGGGCAAGTCGGCATAGCCGCCGAATGAAAATTGATGCGTGCGATCCAAAGAGGAAGGGCCACTGAATCCGCATGGTCTGTTGTTGTCAACGGCTGGATTGACGAAATCCTGATCCGCCGCTGCGGGAGAGGTGCCCGCAGACGTGGAGAGAGCCGCGCCGCAATTTGTGAACCGGGAGAGGGCATACGCGAACTGAAAGTTCAGGTAGCGGACTCCACGGAACGGCGCCTTCACGTTGTCCACAAGTTTTACGTCCAATGCGTTGTAGACGGAGCGTCCGATAGGTTGCAGGAAAATTGCAGGTCCCAAACCGGGATTTACGCCTTGAAATGCGCATTGAAATCCGAACGCGGTTTCACAACTGCCGACGCCCAAGTCCGCCGCGGAATCCAATCCGAAACTGCCAAAGTCAGACATCGTGGCGCCACCAGCGGGACTCCCGCCTGAGGGGGGATGTAGACCAGGGCAGGAAGCAATAGCAGCATCAATCGTCGCGGCACCGCAGGCGCTCAGGGTGGACGTGATCGCCTGTTGCGCGGTGGTTTTGTTGAAGAAGCGCACGTCGCCGCTGTGGTTCACGTCAACGCCAATCAGATAGTGGAGATTCACGTTGCGAAGATAGTCGACGCTCAGGACCATTCCGGGTAAGAGCTGCCGCTGAATCCCGGCATTTATTTGTATCGAGTACGGAGTGCGATAGCCCGGCGCGAGCGCTCCAAGCGGAATCGCCGAACCAGATGCGATCAGATTTGGAATGTAGTTGGGGTTTGGTGCGCTGGCTCCCACAGTTGCAGTGGCGGCCTGGTACGTTGTTTGAAAATTGGCAACGCAAACGGCCGCTGTGAGTCCTGCGCAGGTACCTCCGCCTGCGTCGATTGTTGACCCGATCAAGGAGGAACAAATATCGTTGGCGGTGTTCTGAGTTCCGCCAAGGAAGGTGTTTCCCGCCGGAAAAGGAACCGCCGCGCCACTGCCGTTCGAACAAGCCAAGGGGTTAGCCAGGAAAGCGCCGTTTGCCAAACGCTCGGGGCGGTCGAATTCCGCGTTGTTCCAGATGGCGTTCTCATAAAACATGCCGATGCCGGCGCGAATGACGGTCTTTTGGTCTTTTTTCGGGTCCCATGCGATCCCGAGCTGGGGAGCGAAGTTCAGGTTCGGCTGATGAACGCGATTGCCGAAGCCTGGTAGCAATTCGTTGACACCGGGCAGCGGAGGCAGATCGCTATCGGTGCGGCCGGTATCGCGCACGTAGCGCAGGCCGTAGGTCACCATCAGATTCGGTTTTACTTTCCAGCTGTCACCGACATAAAGGCCCAATCGATTATCCGGGGGCGTGCCGCTGCAAGGCGCGTTGAACGCGGGAATTTCGGTGTCGCAGTTATTACCGTTTCCCAGCGTCACGTTGTCGACAGGATAGTTAAGCGGGTTGCCAGCGCCGCCTGGCTGCATTGCTGCGAATGCAACTTCCGCCGCATTTGCGATGGGGAGCACGTTGGCCGTGATCGCGCTAAAGGAGAAAAGTCCGCCGCCGCGCAGGCGATTGTAAGAAACGCCATATCGCAGGATGTGAGAGCCGAGGACCTTGCTGCCGTCGTATTTGATCTGGCGGTCGGTTTGAAAGGTCTGCTGCGGCGCGAGGAAATTGGGGCCGGTGAAGAAATTCGAGGCAAAGATATTGATGCTTACGGGGAAATTAGCGAAAGGAAGATCGGATCCGGCAACGATATCGCGCAGGTTGTTGATGAATTTCAGATATTCAAAGCGGAAACTATGGGTGAAGCCGGAAGAGGTGAAGTCCGCTCCCACAACGTGCGTCTTCGTGTAGTTCTTGTCCTCGTATGGCTGGAAGCCGATCAAACCGCCGGCTGAGACAGCAAGACTGTCAAAATAGCTGAAGCGGTAGAACATGCGGATGCCCTTGCCGAAGATCCAGTCGAGCCGCGCATCGTAATCGGTTTCGTGAAAGGGCGCGCTGGAATTGCCTGTGAACGACGTAAACGGATCGGACGGCACGACCGGGGCGGATAGATTCTGGTTGATATGCTCGGCGTCGAGGAAGAAGAAGAGCTTGTCTTTGACGATCGCGCCGCCGAAATTGCCACCGTCCTGATTGCGGGCATACGGAGATTGGAGCGGCGGCGCGGGAGGAGGCGGCTCAGGAAGCGCCGCGGAGAACGCGCTGCTGCGGAAGAGCGCGAACCCTTCGCCGTGGAAATCGTTCGTTCCGGAGCGCGTGGTGACGTTGACAGCGCCTGACGATGTGAGTTCGTTCGAAAGGTCGAGCGACGACTGGCTCACGCTGAACTCTTGAATGGCGCTTGCGGGGATATTTTCCGTGGTGGTGCCTACCGTTTCGTCGCTGACGTCCACTCCGTCCACCGCAATTCGCGCGGTGCGGCCAAAGCGCCCGCCGAATGAAATCGAGGAGAAGCCGACTTTCGTGGGATCGAAATCCGATCCGTCCTGTACCTGAACGCCGGGCTCGAGCTGCGCGAGGTCGAGAAAGTTGCGTCCGTTGACGGGCAGGTTTTCAATCTGCTCTTTGCCGAGAACGCCCTGCACGCTGGCCTGCTCGGTGTTTACGGTGACGGCCTGCGCTTCCACTTCGACGACAGTGCTGCCGGATCCGATTGGCAAAGTGATATTCGCACCGGCCGTCTCCCCGACGCGCACGACGATAGATTGCTCCACCGTCTTAAAGCCCTGAGCTTCGGCACGAACAGAATAATTCCCCGGCACAATCGCGCCCGAGGTGTAGGCGCCGCTGGAAGATGTGGCGACATGGAAATTCTGCCCGGTGTCCTTATTTCGGATGGTGACATTCGCACCCGGTATGAACCCGCCACTGGAATCCAAGATTGAGCCTTGAATGCTGCCGGTGGCGATTGTGCTTTGGCCCATCGCCGCAGTTGGCGTGAAGGCCTGTGCGACAGAAACGATTGCCAGCAGAAGTACGAAGAAGTGCGTTTTGATTGCGCGCTCACGAATCATCTTGTCCCCCCCGTCGCCCGGGCCGAAAGACGGACGGGGCGATGGAGTCGCGAGTGCAAATGGATTGCCAAAATTCCATCGCGAGATCAGGCTGCGGAGAGGAGCGTAAACATTGGGAATATAGGCGATTGCGCGAGAATTCCGCGCAGAGTCAACTATGGCGTCGATTGCCGTCGACGGCTATCCGAAAAGCGAGATTTTGCCACGATGATAATTCGGATGTTTTCGCGCTTCCCTGCCGTGGATTGAGCTTCGCGATACGTATGCGTTACGGAGATGCGAAGTGGCCTCCATAGGAGTTGCATCGCGACGGCGGCTGCGTACACTGTGGAAAGCCCCCGCCCAGAAGCGCAATTCAATCCATTTGTCGCAGCAGGAGGAGCAACGTGATGGTGATCCGGTTTCAATTGTTGCGCCGCTTGCTCGGGATCGCCGGACTGGTGCTGCTCGGGTGCGCTGCGAAGGGTGACGTGGGCGCAAAATATTCGGAGCCGGAAAACGCGGCGGTGAAGAACGGGGTGCTTCAGGATGATTATTTCGGGCTGCGCTATCCGATGCCGTCCAGCTGGGTGGAGGATTTAAAGGGGCCGGAGCCTTCCGCGTCGGGATACTACTCGCTCGCGGCATTGAAGCCTGAGGGCGAGCTTGTGGCGACGATGCAGATTTCCGCCCAGGATGATTTTTTCGCGGCCGACGAGACTAATGATGCGATCGGATTTCTAAATCGGATGAAGCAGGGGCTAGACGCAAGTCTTTCGGCTCCGCATGCAGTGGCGCCGGTGAAACTAGGAGGGCTGGATTTTGCGCGCCTCGATTATAGCGGGGCGGGGCTGAACCACGTGGTGTTTGCGGCAAAAATCCGCTGCCATACGCTTATTTTTTCGATTACGGCGAGCCGGGATGCGGAGGCTGAGATGCTGGTGGAGTCGCTGAAGAAAATATCGTTCACGCAAGCGGATCGAGCGGTTTCCTTATCGAGGGGCGACTGGCCGGTCTGCATCCCCGAGCGTGCCTACAGAGCTTACGTGACGCACAGAGTGGATCCCGTGATGACGGGGCCCCGATACGCCAGCGTGCCCGTACGGTTGATCATCGGTGCTGACGGGAAGCTCGAACACGTTCACGCAATTGCAGGATTTCCGGAGCAGATAAAGAGCGTCACAGATGCTTTGGCAAAATGGGAGTTTAAGCCGTACGTCTTAAATGGACAGGCTGTGGAAATAGAAACGGGACTCTTGTTTCAGTTCCCCTCGGCACCGCCGCAACGAAATTCGGGCGAATAATCCAGGCGGCTCGGACTGAAATGGACCGACCCTGAAGCCGATTGAGACAAGGACAAAGGAAGACCGCGGAACCCGACAGCTCCGCGGCCTTCTCCCCGTCGTCCAGCATGCCAGGGCGTACTAAACCTACAACTCTAAAGCGAACGCAAGAAGGCCAAGAGAGCCGCTGCGTGGCTCGCCGAGAGTTGGTTGAAGTTGTTGATTACCTGATTGGCTTCCGATCCCTGGCTACGGTGCGCCTCGATCGCCTGCATAAGGTCAGAAGTTCGGCCATCATGCAGGAAGAAGATGCGCTGACCGACTCCCCACAGCGGAGCCGTCCGGAATTGCATCCCGTTGGCGACGCCCTGGCTGATTTGGTCTGCCAAGCCCATACCCATGGTGTGAACGAGAAAGTCCGAATAAGCGTTCACAGGGACATTGCTGAGACCGGTGCCGTAAAACGTGCTTCCGCTGTTGATCGACTGCGTATGGCACGCGTTGCAGCCGACCTGATTGAATACTTGCTGCCCGATCAGTGTGGTCGCGGTTGCCGGAGCAGGCGTAGGGGCGGCAGAAAGACGACCGAATGCCGCGAAGTTTACGAGATCGGAAGAGTAGTCGGAGGCTGTAGAAACCGAACTTACATTGGGAGTGAGAACGGTCGAATCCTCGGGCAAAGCGTTAAACATGCACCCTGGCGTCTCGTCCCGTTCGTTTGGAAATAGTTCGTTGGTGACGCCTTGTTCCACGTTATAGGCCTCCCCTGCGAACATCACGAGGGATTTATTCTGAGCCTTCCAACCGAAACGAGTGACCGTGCCGTCGTTGCCGCTTCGATTCACTTGTCCGGAAATGCCGAGCGCAGCTTTGTGGGGACTCGCAGCATTGGTGAGAATCGCCGTATCGGTGATGCTCTCGACCAGTCCTGCGCCGAACAACGGAGTCGGAATGCGGAAGATAATGTTGCCCTGCTCGATTGCCGACTCAAAGTCTGGCTGAGTGATATTGCAGCCAGGTGCGTCCGAACGCCCAGTGATTACAAACAAATCGTGGACGCCGCCGTCCGGAGTTCCGTTGGGATTACGGATGAAGCGAGCCTCGCGAACCGGGCCGTTTGCTGTGATAAAGCGGGGGATTTTGTTGGTCGCGCCGTCCGCAACGGCCATTGCGATCTGTGGATTGTTTGCCGGGCTTGAGCCGCCGGGTGCCGGGAACGCGTGGCACCCGCTACAGCTATTGGCATTGAAACGCGGGCCGAGGCCTGTCCCGTTTTCGTTTGTTATTTTCCCGGAAACGGAATCGACCTCCTGAAATCGCGCCAGGGCCGCGTTGAAGAAGTTTTGATAGTCGGTGCTCATACTGCCCAGCGGACCTCCTGCTCCCGGAGGGCCACTACGGACGCCAGGGTCGAGCGTGTGATTTCCAGTTGTGGAGCCGCCGTCGCCGCCATTGCCCTCGCGGCCGCCATTGTTTCCTTGTTGCGCGAAAGCCACCGTAGAGCCTGCAATTAAAGCTACGGCGACGACCGCGAACCTACACAAAGCGTCCACGTACCCGCGCGTGCTGCAAGAACGTTCCATGACACTTCCCTTCCCTCCAAAGCAGAGGGATTTACCAAGATTGAATTTCACCGAAGGGATCAGCGTGCGGTCCCAGCACCAGGCAATTGGCGGGCGGGGCAGGCGTGAACGGAACGAAATCACAAACAGATTTGGATACGCCTATTGCGTGCCGTGAGTAAACGACGGGAACCGAAATCCGGCAAGACCAGAAAGAGAACAGGGGACTTCCGCTGTACCTGAGGACAGAGAAACTAAGACGTAAGGGTGTTTACGGCATCAGGTGCGGGAAAGCCTGTATGGTGACCGAGGGCTTGGGAATATAAAGTTTGAAAGATTAAAAGATTGAAGGTGTATGAAGTGTGTTGCCGCTGGTCCAACCCCCTCGGGACCACGAGGGGAGAAAGAAATCTTGAGAATGAAGCTAAACATCAAACGGCCTTGTCCACACTGCACAAGCACCGAGGTTTTTCGTTCGCACCGTCGCGGCCCGTTTGAAAAGTATCTCTTCAGCATGATCGGGATGCGTCCTTACCGGTGCATCAAGTGCGACGCCCGCTTCTATGGGTTCGCGCCGGTTAACGAGCAGGACGCGCCCGCACACCTTAAGACCGCGTGACAAACTCCGAGAATTAAGGTTATTGCAAAGCTGCGTGAATCTCGGATTCTGGAATCGCGCCTTCACGTACGACGGACCACTCGTGACCGTTGATGCGCACGATTGTGGAAGCCAGTATTCCGCCGGTGTCACCGGAATCGAGAATTAGCGGCAAGCGCTCTCCGAGTTGTTTCACGATCTGACTTGCGTTCGTGCACGAAGGAAATCCCGAGAGGTTCGCGCTTGTGCCGGTGATCGGTCCGCGAACCGCCTCAATCAGCGCCGAGGCAATCCTTGAATTCGGCCAGCGCAGAGCCACCCGCCCGGTATTTCCCGTCACTTTGAGCGGCAACCGATGCGTCGCTTCCACCACCAGGGTCAGAGCGCCAGGCCAGAATTTGTGCGCGAGGACGAGAAACGAATCAGGCAAGTCGCGCGCGAGAGTCACAGCCTGCTCGATGGAATTTACCAGAATCGGCAGCGCCTTGTTCTCAGCGCGGCCCTTTACGCGAAACACGTGCTCGATTGACGAAAGATTGAAAGGGTCGGCGGAAAGGGCATAGAAAGTGTCAGTAGGCATTCCCACGACGCGGCCGCGACGGATGAAGTCGGCTGCATAGTCCACCACGCTGGCCTCGGGCGCTTCCGGCGAAATTTTCAGGACTTCAACGGGCAAATTGTTCACTCACGGCGGGTCACGCCCTCGGTTTCCATCTGCGCGGCAACGTACCACAGCCAGCGCGGGCTACGCAAGGCATCACACTGGTCGCCGAATTTGAACACCTCCTATTTGGCAGCATTGCAAAGCGACGCGCGTTTACGATGCTCGTCGCGTTTGTTAGGCTTGCAGCTGATGGACCGTAGCCCGAGCGCCTCCGAAAAAGATGATTTGATCACCAGCCGCGAGAATCGTTGGCTGAAACGCTTTCGCGCGGCTCTGCGTGGCACCGGACCGGTCGAGGGCGAACCGATAGGCGTTGAGGGGCCCAAACTTGTGGAGGACGCGCTGCGATCGGGTTTGGAGGCCGAGGCACTGCTCATATGTGAATCAGCCGAACCCGCACTCGATGCGATTTTGAGCGCTGCAAGTGCCAGCGAAGCCGGTATCCCGCGATCGCGAATTTTGCGGACGACCGACAAACTGTTTGCAAGCGTGGCGGGAACCGAAACGCCTCAAGGCATTGCAGCTCTGTTCCGCAAGCCGGACTGGCAATTTGAAGATGTGCTGCGAGGCGCCGCCGATGAAAACGGCGTGCGTTTCGGCGATTCGCCGCTTGTGATCGTAATGGCAGGCGTACAGGACCCCGGGAACGTTGGCACAATCGTACGATCTGCGGAGGCGTTTGGAGCCACTGGCGTAATTGCAGCGCGAGGAACGGCCGATCCCTGGTCGCCAAAGGCTTTGCGCGCTTCCGCAGTGTCGGCGCTGCGCTTGCCGGTGCTTCGCGGGATAGCGATTCCGGTGCTGCTCGCGCAGTTGAAAATGGCGCGCGTGAAAATCATAGCGACGATTGGACGCGGTGTAGTTGGTTCGCGTCAGGACGCCGGATCGCAGGAAGCACAGGCGTATCCCAATCTCCGAGAGCCTTCGGCAATATTCGTCGGAAACGAAGGGGCGGGGCTACCCGCCGAAGTGCTGCACTCTGCCGATGGCACAATTTCGATACCGATGCATCCATCGGTTGAATCGCTCAATGCAGGAGTCGCCGCGTCAATCGCGTTGTTTGAGGCGGCTCGCCAGCGCAGTGGCACACCGTAATTTGCCTGGCTCAGCGCTGAATCGTCGTCGCAAAGAACGCTTCGGCGAGGTGATCCCCCCAGGCTTCCCTCACTTCGAGAGCAATCGCATAAGGCAGGTATTCGAGTTCAGCGGCGGGTTCCGTTGAAGAGGCATTCAGCCGGTGCAGGCGATCCTGTTCGACGGATACAAGAAATTGGCGGAAACCCTCCAGCGCGTCGAGCGTCGCGCGCCCTTCTTTCGTCATGCGTTTGAGAAACGGCGCCCAGAGGAGATTGACAAACGCAAGCGCCGCCACCATCAAAGCGAATGCAGGAGAGACGCCCTGCGACAGCTTCACGAGTAAGAACCCGAAGAAAAACACGAAGACCCCGGCAGCTGCGGTTCCCGGCAGCAGTTTGATCCATCCCGCCGTACCGCGCAGGACTGCCTTCCACGCAGGCAAGAGCCCGGTCTCAACGATGGCGCCTAAAATCAGCGCGCAAAAAAGAATCCATGTGGTCATGAAAAAGGCTCCGCCGGTGTCGCGGCCTTGGGCAGTAGCCGCCAGGGAAAAGGCCATGATGAAAGTGGCCAGGACGCCAAACGCTACGTAACCGATGTGCCGGGTAAAATAAATTCCGCCGAAACGTTGCGCCAAATCCTGCTGGATATTCGCAACATAACGGCTGTTGCGCGCACTATTTTCCTGAGACATGGACGGGCTGATCTCCGTGATCGGGCCGTCCTCGAAGAGATAGTTCAGGGCAGACGCTTCTTCGGGCGCGAGCTTGCTTTGCTCGCCGGGATCAGGTGCAAAACGCGTGAGTTTGTACATGCCGTCGTGCGGCTCAACGCTGATACAGTTGCGCGCGGCGAGGGCGGCGATCACGGCAGCGAGTGTCCTGCCATCGCTTCCTGTAGTTATCAGATACCGTGCGGCGGCAGGGGAAATTTCCGCCGGAGGTTCATAGCGCACGACGATCGTTCCCGGCTTCGGCGAGCGGCCAACGGCGAGCCACGCCGAGAAGTAGTAGAGACAAAGCGCCAGCGGCGCAGCCAGATACCACTTGTCGCGATTCCAGATTCCGAACGACGGCTTCTTAACGACGCCGGAAGTCCATGACACAACCACGCTGAGGCTTTGCGTCGGTTGAAGACCGATCGCGGCGTATGAGACTCCTGCAGTTCCGCTCTCGATCGTTTCTGTGGTCGCCGGCGGCGCTCCTCTATTGTTGGAAATGCCTCGTCCGCCGACGCGCGGTTCGCCGGTGACCTCTCCTGTCACAATCCCCGCAGGCAAGTGGACCGTCACATGGGCTGCGCCTACGGGCAAATTCCAGTAGTGGCCGATCGCGTTCCAATACAACGTGTCGCGAGAGGAACCCGGGCCGAGAGCCCCGCTCACCGTATAGCGGATGACGTAATGGTGGTCGCCGCGTTCGAGCGGCACATTCAGCGGCCCAATCCGAAGCTGCGGATAGCCGAACCCGCTTCCCTGTCGATAGTTGACCGGCGCTCCGTTCTCGGTGAGTTCGAGAATTTTCACTCGGATCCCGTTATCCGCCGTCCATTTGCCCGCGTATTGCGCATCCCAACGAGCTTCATCGTCGATTGGCAGGTTGCGAATAAAGCCGTATTTAAAATACGACCCCTCGCTGTGCACCACGAAATCTTCTGTCACGGTGAGTGTGGCGTCCGGGTTCACCACAATGTCGGCGTTGAACGAAGTGATCTGCTCACCCGGTGCGACGACCAGCTTTGCGCCAGCGGTTGCCCACACGGAGAGAATTGCCAGCACGATTCCCAGTGAGATTGCCAGTGAAAGATTTTGCCGCATTGGATTTATTGTAGCTTCGCCGCAAGCGAAGATGATGCCGCGTCCCGCGACTCTGCCGCGTTTCGTACACCTGCCGCTTCGTGCTAGCCTAACTCGTTAGCGCTGGAAGCTTTGAACCGGCCGTATAGAAAGGCGCGCAGTGGGATTGTTTCGAGCAATCGAACCGCAGGACGAGCCTCTGGCGGGAAGGCCGCTGGCCGACCGTATGCGCCCGCAGACGCTCGACGAATTCATCGGCCAGGAAGATCTGCTCGGCCCTGGAAAACCGCTTCGCACCCAGATCGAGCGTGACGATTTGAGCTCGATGCTTTTCTGGGGGCCGCCGGGATGCGGGAAGACGACGCTGGCGCGCATCATTGCCCGTCGCACGAAATCGGAGTACATCCCTTTCAGCGCGGTTCTTGCTGGCATCAAGGAAATTAAGGAAGTGATGGCGAAGGCCGAAGGCGTCCGCCGCTACGGACGACGCACGATCGTCTTCGTCGACGAAATGCACCGCTTCAATCGCGCGCAGCAGGACGCGTTTCTCCCGCACGTGGAAGCCGGCAACATCGTGCTGATCGGCGCGACCACCGAAAATCCGTCGTTCGAAGTGATTTCGCCGCTGCTCTCGCGCATGAAGGTCTACATCCTGAAAGCGCTTTCAGCGGAGCAGGTGGCGATGCTGCTTCGGCGTGCTTTGGAAGATCCCACACGCGGTCTTGGCAACGAAAATGTCGAGATCAGCGACGAGATTATCGAGCGAATTGCGATCCTTGCGAACGGCGATGCACGCTCGGCCTACAACACACTCGAGGCGCTGGTTTTTGGAACCGCTCCGGATGCGGCTGGTCGCCGGGTGGTGTCGCAGGCAGTCCTCGAAGAAGTGCTGCAGAAGAAGCTGCTACCTTACGATAAGTCCGGCGAAGAGCATTTCAATCTCATCTCGGCGTTGCACAAGTCTGTGCGCAATTCCGATCCCGACGCGGCGCTCTATTGGCTCGCGCGCATGCTCGAATCGGGGGAAGATCCGTTGTACCTTGCACGCCGCATGGTCCGGATGGCGAGCGAGGATATCGGTCTGGCCGAGCCGAACGCGCTGGCTGTGACGCTGGCTGCAAAAGATGCGTTCGATTTTCTCGGGTCACCGGAGGGAAATCTCGCGCTGGCGCAGGCGGCGGTGTATTTGTCGCTCGCGCCCAAATCGAATGCGGTCTATAAAGCCTATGGCGAGGTGCAGCAAGATTTGAAGAATACGATCGCGGAGCCTGTTCCTTTGCATCTAAGAAACGCTGTGACCGGCCTGATGCGCAATATCGGTTATGGCAAAGGGTATCAATACGCACACGACAACGAGGAGAAGCTCACCGATATGACTTGCTTGCCCGAGAGTCTCATCGGCCGCACATATTACATACCGACCGATCAGGGTTTTGAAGCCCGCATCCGGCAGCGGCTTGAAGAAATCCGGCGAATTCAGAAGAAATCGGCCGGGCAAAAGTGAGAATCCCCCAGAACATGCGACTTCCCTCTCGTCTTGCGGCGCTTGTGATTCTGACTGGACTCTTCTCAGCTACCGCCATTGCACAGGAGAAACCGAAATTCGTTATCGAGGAAGATTGCTCGCACTTTTCCGTTGCGCCCGACAACAAGATCGTTTTCGTGGTGCAGCGGCAAAAGCGTATGAAAAAAATTGTGATCCAGCGCGACGATATCTGGGTGGCGTCGCCCAACGGAAGCAAGCGCAGAATCGTCGAAGGTGAAAAATTCATGCCGGCGCCTCCTCCGCTGAGTTTCCAGGTGGATTCGATTTCCTGGTCGCCTGATAGCCGCCTCCTCGCCGCCGACATCACATTTCAGAAAGCGGCTGTCGACGAGGACTCCTCCCCGACCACCACGAAAGGGATCGCTCTTTTTGATGAGAGCGGCGGCGAGATTCATGTGGCTGGGTCAAAAGATCGCTTTATAGAAGAGGCTGGGAACGCGACTTGGCTTGCTGACGGACAGACGATTGTTTATGTGACGGGCGGCGGACCGTTTCAGATTGTGCGGATGAAAGTGTCACAGGGGAAAGCGGTGACGCTTTTCGAAGGGCACACGTTCGACGGCATTACCTGGGACGCGAAGCACAACCAGGCTTATGCCATCGGGCGGAATCTCAGTCTTTCCGGTAGAGATGTGCTGGTGCAACTCGATCTCGTAAATGAAGGAGTTCGGGAGATGACGCGCATTCCGGCATTTCAAGGCAAGCTGACGATCGCGCCGTCCGGCAATCGCGTCGGATATTTCGTCGATGCCGATACGATTGAAGTGCGCGAACTGGCTCATCCCAATCAACCGCTGAAAACGCGAGCCGGATTCGGGCGCTTTCAATTTGGACTCGACGAAAACCGCGTCCTCTTGAAGCGCGGCCCTGATGAAAAATCTGGCAATCTGGTGTGGGTGGGTCTCACGGATGGCAGTTTCCGACCAATTCTGCACGACCTGCTCGTGAGCGCATTTCAAATCGCGCCCGATGGGCAGACCATCGTGATCGCAGAGCCCGGAAAGCACATTCTGAAGGGTTACCCTCTTCAATAAGCTAAAGGACTAAAGCCCGGCGCCGGCTCATGTGTTCCTTCAGAATACAGGAGTCTTCGATCACAAATAGCCCCGCCTCGCGCGCCCGCGCTGCCGCTGCTGAATGGAACACGCCTTCCTGCATCCAAACCGCGCGCGCTCCGATGCGAATCGCAGACTCCACAATGCCCGGAACATATTCTGAACGCCTAAAAATATCGACGATATCGATGCGCTCCGGAACATCTTCCAGCTGCGCATAGCTTTTCTCGCCCAGCACTTCGGTTTCGTTTGGGTTGACGGGAATAATTCTGTATCCGGCCGATTGCATGTATTCGGCAACGCCG
>Ga0307479_10000645_pt1 | contig 31388 bp, 28 predicted proteins | sample atmos_gasesECM4C_FD_203743 | JGI IMG/M metagenome (GOLD analysis project Ga0307479, IMG submission 203743) | Hardwood forest soil microbial communities from Morgan-Monroe State Forest, Indiana, United States - atmos_gasesECM4C_515 | ecosystem: Environmental > Terrestrial > Soil > Temperate...
GATGGTTACAGCGTGGCCCTCGAACTGGCCGGGAGCGATCGAGCCACCGTACAGAATCAGGCCCGGAATGTTCAGGCGCGCCAGGGACATAATGCCACCCGGAATCGTTTTGTCGCAGCCGACGAGAACAACCAGCGCGTCAAAGAGATTTCCGCGTGTAACAAGCTCGATGGAATCGGCGATCACCTCGCGGCTCACCAGGGAGGTGCGCATGCCTTCGGTGCCCATGGTGATGCCGTCCGAGATGGAGACGGTGTTGAATTCAAGGGGCGTTCCGCCCGCGGCGCGAATGCCGGCCTTCACATGTTCGGCCAGTTCGCGAAGGTGGTAGTTGCACGGGCCGATTTCGATCCAGGTGTTGGCCACTCCGACGAGCGGTTTGGCAAAATCCTCATCGCCGAGACCGCAGGCGCGAAGCATCGCACGAGCGCCGGCTCGATTGGCACCGTCAATTAAGGAATGACTGCGAGGTTTAGGGGCCGGCTGAGTCACTGCAAATCTCCCTTTTGTTTGATGGACTACCCAAGAATAGCAAAAATCAAGTCATCACTCGGGATGTAGGGCCCCCACACTGTTCGGAGAGCGACGTAGAGCAAATAGCCGCCGAGCAGTAGAATGAAGGCTGGACAGCGATTAGTCAAATTAATAGTTATATCCCACGAAATAAGAGCAAATTATCAAGCAGGGTTCGTCTGAGAACAACTCGGCGACCGAAATTTGCATCTTTAAAAAGCGAGTCGCATGGCGAACTTTACGTTTTTCGAGAGACATAGTAAAAACACGGCCATCCCATACCGCCACCCGAGAAAGTGGCCGGGTAGATTGTCCAATTAGCACCAGAGGCTGCCATTTGTATTGAAGGAAGGCCGTAGGGTGTCTACCGTATAAGAGGAAGCGGTCGAATACCCGTTAGGTCAGCGCAGCAACGCCCGAGCGAGTGACACAGGGAACAGGGCCATGCGGAATTAGCGCGGAGGGCTTGAGCTCCTAAAACTATGCTGAATGGAAAACTGATTGCAGTAGTGCTGCCCGCCTACAACGCCGAGAAAACACTGGAAGCAACTGTCCGTGAATTACCGGACATCGTAGATCTTCGAATCCTGGTGGACGACTTCAGTTCCGATCGCACGGTCAGCTTGGCGCGCGACATGGGCATCTCCACCCATGTCCACACCGAGAATTACGGATACGGCAGAAATCAGATGACCTGCTATCGGGAGGCCTTGGCAGCCGGTGCGGACGTGGTGATCATGCTGCATCCCGACTATCAGTACACGCCGCTGCTGGTGACCGCGATGGCCAGCATGGTGGCCTACGGAGTTTATGATGTGGTGCTCGGCTCGCGGATTCTGGGCGGTTCAGCGCTTTCCGGAGGCATGCCGCTCTACAAGTACATCGCCAATCGTTTCCTGACGACGTTTCAAAACCTGCTGCTGGGAACGAAGCTTTCCGAGTTTCATACGGGTTACCGTGCATTCAGCCGGAGAGTGCTGCAGGAGCTTCCATTCGCGGAGAATTCCGACGACTTTGTTTTCGATAGCCAGATGCTGGTGCAGTGCGTTTATTTCGGATATCGAATCGGAGAGATCTCCTGTCCAACCAAGTATTTTCCCGAGGCGTCCTCAATTGGGTTTCGCCGCGCATTGCGGTACGGGTTCGGCGTACTGGGGGTTACGTTACAATATGCGCTGCAGAAAAGCGGGCTGGTACACTTCCGGTTTTTGCAAGACCGGCACGAGCGGCTCGACGCAGCGTATCTGCCAGCGGTCGTGACTGAAGGAGTACCCACCGAGGCTGAGGATTGACGCCGCCGCATCTCCGGGTCAAAGACCTGGGGGTTTTGCTCGGTCTGACAGTAGGCGCATTTTTTCTGGATGGCTACCATCCAGGCGTGGAAGACGCCGAAATATACCTTCCCGGAATACTGAAGGGGTTGCATCCCACCCTTTTCCCGTATAACTCCGAGTTCTTCGAGTCGCATGCGCACATGACGCTGTTCCCGCAATTAATCGCGGGCTCTCTACGGGTGTTTCATGTTCCGGCGGAAATAGGGATGTTGGGCTGGCAACTTTTGTGCATCTTCTTGTTCTTGCTGGGGTGCTGGCGTATCGCGAAGACTTGTTTTCGCGAGGACTATGCCGTGTGGTGCGGGGTTGCGTTCATGGGCAGCCTCCTGCAGCTTCCCGCGGCGGGAACTTGCCTCTACATCATGGATGAATACGTGACGCCGCGGTCGCTCTCCACGCCAACGGCGCTTTTTGCGATAGCTGATGCTCTGGAAGGAAATTATTTGAGGGCGGGTGCGTGGACAGCGGGGATTTGCGTAGTGCATCCGTTGATGGCGGTATTCGCCGGAACATTTGTTGTGCTGCTTTTCCTTTTTCAGCGCCGCGAAGGTAGTAATGCCGTGAGCGTGATTACGGCCATCGCGCTGCCGTTGTTTCCAAAGGTCACTCCGGCGTATCGAGAGGTGTTGCAGACGCGGCCCTATTTTTTCTTAACGAATTGGGCTTGGTATGAATGGGTGGGCCTACTGGCGCCATTTGGCGTGCTCGCATGGATGGCTTGGCTGGGGCGAGGACAAAAGCTGGGCGCCACGCACTTGATCTGCAAAACGCTGATCGCTTTTGAGGCCGTCTTTTTCGCACTGGCCTTAGTCGTGTCGATGCCGGGGCGATTCGAGAATCTCGCGGAACTGCAGCCCATGCGCTGCCTGCACTTGTTGTACGTCCTAATGTTCCTTATCGGCGGTGGGTTGCTGGGCAGGTTTGTCTTACGAACGCAAGCGTGGCGGTGGGTCCTTCTATTCATTCCGCTTTGTGTGGGAATGGTATTGGCGGAAAGGGCGACGTTTCCCGCAACGCCCTATGCGGAGTGGCCAAGACGGGCAACAAGCAATCCGTGGGTGCAGGCGTTTGAATGGATTGTCTCGAACACACCGGAAAATGCATACTTCGCGATGGATCCCAATGCCATGCGCCTGCCGGGCGAGGATCAACACGGGTTTCGGGCCATCGCGCAAAGGAGCCTGCTGGCGGACAACGTAAAGGATAGCGGCGCGGTGAGCATGTTTCCAGCGCTTGCTGAGACCTGGAAAGAGCAAGTGGATGCGCAACGTGGCTGGAAGAGCTTTCAGCTTGCGGATTTTCAGAAGCTGAACGCCCGTTACTCAGTCGATTGGGTCGTTTTGGAACAGCCTGGTGTCGAAGGGCTGGCTTGTCCTTACGAGAATTGGCGCGTTCGCGTCTGCAGGATAAAGAATGAAGCGCACTGACAGTTCGAAGAGGCCGCTCGGGAGCATTTGTGACGGAGAAACCTTGGCATCCCGCTGGCCAATATTGGCATCTTTGCAATGGTATGCCCAACGGTGCTCCGCCGGTTTCCCTAACATCCGACTACACAACTCATGTTAATCCGCGATGGGTCGCGCTTCTAAACCTGCTGCAGATGAACGTGAAGTACGACCGGTGCTTCGGCAGCGAACTCTTCACAACGGATGGGCGGCGTATTCTTGATTACCTCTCCGGTTACTGCGTTCACAACATTGGTCACAATCATCCCTACGTTATCCAAGCTCTGAAAGACGAGATGGACCGCTGCGGTCCGGCCATGCTGCAAAGCCATGTACCGGAAATCGCCGGGGAGCTGGCGCGCCGGCTCAGCGACCTTGCTGGTGGGGAACTGCGTAAGGTGTTCTTTGGGAGTAGCGGTAGCGAAGGAATAGAGGCAGCAATTAAATTTGCGCGCGCAGCTACGGGTAGAGCCGGTTTGCTTTGCGCGCAGAATAGCTTTCACGGGCTCACGACCGGCGCGCTATCGCTAATGACAGATTCGTTTTGGCGCGAAGGATTTGACCCTCTCTTGCGGGACGTTGCCTCAGTTCCGTTTGGCGAGACGCCGGCGCTGGAAAGGGAACTCAAGACCAAGCGTTTCGCGGCCTTCGTTGTCGAACCGCTGCAATCCGAGGCAGGAATCAATGTAGCGCCGGTTGGGTATCTCCAGGCGGCGCAGGAACTTTGCTGGCGCACGGGCACGCTTTTCGTTCTTGACGAAGTGCAGACGGGAATGTTTCGCACTGGTCCATTTCTCGCTAGTCACCATTTTGGAATTAAGCCGGACATGGTGGTGTTGGCTAAGGCGCTCAGCGGCGGACTGGTGCCGGTCAGCGCCACGCTGATGACCGATGCTGTGTATGAGGGGGTTTATTCGTCGTTGCGGCGTGCGATCGTGCATACATCTACCTTCAGCGAGAACAGCCTTTCCATGCGCGCGGGATTGGCCACGTTGGATGTGCTGGAGAGACAGTCGCTTGGCCAGCGGGCCGCTGCTCTGGGAGAGACGCTGCGAGCGCGATTGCGCGACAAACTCTCGTCTTTTGAGATGATAAAAGAAGTCCGCGGCTTAGGCTTGCTGTCAGGAATCGAATTCAAATCTCCATCCAAGCTGAGTCTAAAGATCCCATTCGAGTCTTTTCGGGCCATTCACCCAGCGATGTTCGGACAAATCGTGGTGATGCGGATGTTTCGCGACCAGGGAATTCTGACGCAAATCTGCGGCAACAACTTTATGGTGCTGAAAGTCGCGCCTCCTTTGGTGGTGACGGAGGAGGAAATCGACGAGTTTGTTGCAGCGATCAGCGACGTTGTGGAGGAGATGCACACTTCGCCCTCGTTTTGGAGCGAGGCGCTGGGGTTGGCCAAGAGAGCCGTTAACATTTAGGGCATCTAAAGCGCGGACCTGGGTGGGTCCGCGCACCTGATTCGTCGAGGAGCAGGGATGGGGCAAACAACGGACGTGTTGGTAGTCGGCGGAGGGCCGGCCGGGCTTGCCGCCGCGATTGCGGCGCGCAAGCGCGGATTTGACGTGATGGTAGCTGAGGGAATGCGGCCTCCCATCGAAAAGCCGTGCGGTGAAGGCCTGATGCCGGACACGCTTTCGGTTCTTCGGCAACTTGGGGTCACGATTGATCCAGCGGAAGGACATGCCTTTCGCGGGATTCGGTTTATCGGTGAAGGCTATCAGGTCGACGCCGGATTTCCCTGTGGACAGGGCATCGGGCTTCGGCGTCCGTTGCTGCACCAAAAGATGATCGAGCAAGCGCAGCGGCTAGGCGTCAACTTATTGTGGAATACCTCGGTCAGCGCGCTTAGGGCATATGGCGCCGTAGTCGGAGGGACAAGGATCGACGCCCGTTGGATCATCGGCGCCGACGGAATTCGTTCTCGGGTGCGCCGTTGGTGTGGATTGGAAGCTCCTGTCCAGGTTCCCCCCCGTTATGCATTTCGTCGCCATTACCGCATCGAGCCGTGGACGGATTGCATGGAAATCTACTGGGGCCGAAATGCGCAAGCCTACGTCACCCCGGTGGGACGGAGAAATTGCTGCGTGGTGGTGATCTCGCGGAACCCGGCAGCGCGCTCGGCCTCTATTGCCGCAGAGTTCCCGCAACTTGCGGAGCGACTCGGGACGGCCGAGGCTAGCGTGGAGTCCGGCGCAGTGACGTTCACCAGCAGTCTTCGGCGTGTCTATCGAAATCGCGTGGCGCTTATCGGAGACGCATCGGGCAGCGTGGACGCCATCACTGGCGAAGGACTCTGCTTGAGCTTTCGTCAGGCTTTGGCAATTGCCGATGCCCTGGAATCGGGCGATCTCCGCGGCTATCAGACGGCGCATCGGCGGCTGGCGCGACGGCCAACGCTCATGGGCCGGTCGTTGATGCTCCTCGACCGGCAGCCCAATGTGCGTGAGCGCGCCATGCGGGCGCTGGCCACGCATCCCGATCTATTTGCCAGGCTGCTCGCTGTTCACGTTGGCGCCACATCACCGGGACATCTCGCCGCGACGGGAGCGCTGCTTGGGTGGCGCCTCGTTGCCGCCTAGAAGGAACAAATTATGAATTTGCGAGCTAGTCGACGGGACCTCACTATTTGCTGCGTGTTATTGGCGTCCGCAGTGCTGCTTTCGGCGGCTGCGGCGAATCATCCTCCACAAGGACCAGCAGCGGCAGGTGCGCATGAAATTATTTTAAACATCGATCCCGCTCTGAGCACCGTGCACTATAGCGTGAGCAGTAGCCTTCATACAGTACATGGAACATTCGCGGTCAAGCGTGGCATCTTGCGGCTTGAGCCAGGCAGCAGGAAAGCGGCGGGTGAGATCGTGGTGGACGCTGTTAGCGGCGAAAGCGGCAACAACTCCCGTGACAAGAGAATGCACAAGGAAGTGCTGGACAGCGCGCGCTTCACGGATATTGTGTTTCGCCCCGATCGCGTGGAGGGTTCGGTTCAGCCTGCAGGAACGTCGAGCGCGCAACTTCATGGCGTGTTCCTGTTGCATGGCAGCGAGCACGAATTGACGGTTCCCGTGCAAGCAGAGCTGCAGTCCGAGCGATGGAAAGGTACTGCGACTTTCAGCGTTCCCTACAATGATTGGGGACTGAAGAATCCCGGCAATTTTCTGCTAAAGGTCGACCACGCTGTCAGCATTGAAGTTGATATGGCCGGCAGTATACAGGCGCAGTCCGCGGCGGCCAGGCCGTAAGGAAGATCTAATCTTCCGGCTCTTGCGTGACGATGTGAACGTCGACCGGCGGCGACTCTCGCAGAAAGCGATGAACGGCCGACAAGTATAGATATCTACGCCAGTCATGGACCGGCGCTCTGCCAAAGATCACTTGCGTAATGTGTTTTGTGCGTACGAAATCGGCCACGGAGTCCGCCACACTGCGCCCCTTCAACCGAATCACCCTTGCTCCCAGGCTTTCGGCAAAGCGAAGGTTGGCCGTCAGGGCGCTTTGATTGGATTCTTTCGGCCCGAATTCGCGATCCACGTGAACAACGTATAGCTCCGCGTCCATGCGGCGCGCCATCCTTGCGCCTCGGGCGATCAGGTATTGCCCGGCGGGATTGGCGGAGATACACACGGCCATGCGCTCGCGCACGCCCCAGTTCTTGCGAATGTCCTGGGCCTCCATATAGGACTCGAGGCTGCGGTCCACTTGCTCGGCAACTTGCCGGAGGGCGAGTTCCCGCAGCGCGATCAGATTGCCGCGGCGGAAAAAATTGCCGAGCGAGCGCTCGACTTTTTCGGTGCTGTAGACGTCGCCGCGCTTCATGCGATTTTGCAGCGCCTCGGGTGTGAGGTCGACCATGACCGTTTCCGAAGCAGTGAGCGGCACCCAGTCTGGAACTGTCTCGCGCACAATGATTCCAGTGATGGAACGCACCACGGGAGCAATGCTCTCGATGTGCTGGATATTCAATGTAGAAACGACGTCAATCTTTGCCGCCAGCAGTTCCTGGACGTCTTCGTATCGCTTGCGGTGCTTGCTGCCCGGAATGTTGGTGTGCGCCAGTTCGTCCACCAGCACTACTTCCGGATGGCGCGCGAGAATCGCGTCGACGTCCATCTCCTCAAAAACAGTGCCCTTGTATTCGATCTTCTTTCGCGGGACCCGGTCAATTTGCGCCACCAGTTCTTCCACGCCTTTGCGACCGTGGGTTTCGACTACGCCGATGACTACGTCCTCGCCACGGCTGCGCCGACGCAGCGCTTCGCTCAACATGCTGAAAGTCTTGCCCACACCGGGCGCGTAGCCCAGGAAAAGCTTGAAGATTCCGCGCGTTTTCTGCGGTGGCGAAGCGACTTCCAGCCATTCTTCGGGCTTCTTGGGCAAGGCCGACGTTCTCCTCGATGAATTTTCCGTCTGCGCTAGAATGTAGCCATGCAGAGATTCCTAGCCGGGCGAATTATGGGGATTGCCGTGTCCCTCGCCGCGGTCGCCGGCATCACCTTTTCGTACCGTCACTTCCTGCACGTGAACCAAACCACCGTGGCGCTTTCATTTCTGCTGGCAATTCTAGCAGTTTCGGCAGTGTGGGGAATGGCCGTTTCCGTGGCAATGTCGCTGGCGGCGGTGATCGCGTTTAACTATTTCTTCTTGCCACCGGTGGGGACCTTAACCATTGCTGATCCTCAGAACTGGGTAGCGCTGATTGCTTTCCTGGTTTCCTCCATCATGGGCAGCCAGCTTTCCTCGCGCATTCGCAGCGAAGCGGACGAAGCGCACCATCGGCGGCGCGAAGTGGAGCGGCTGTACCAGTTCAGCCGAAAGCTTCTTGCGGAAGGCAATGTCATCCAATTGATGAACGCCATCCCGGATTACATCGTGGAAAGTTTTGAAGCCGGCGCGGCGGCATTGTTTCTTCCACAGAAGGACAAGTTTTACCGCTCCGGATTCGGCGCCGCTCATCTTGATGAAGAAAAAATGAAAACGACATTTTCCCTCGACGAGCTTTCTGTGGACCCACAGCAACGGGAATACTTCATTCCTATCCGCCTGGGTGTGCGCCCTATTGGCAGTCTCGGAATTTCAGGATCGCAGCTCTCTCGGCAATCTCTGGAGGCCATCAGCACATTGGTGGCGATCGCGATCGAGCGGGCGCGCGCCGTTGAGCAGCTCGGGCAGACCGAAGCAGAGCGGCAAGGCGAACGCCTTAAGTCGGCGCTCTTGGATTCGATCACCCATGACTTTCGCACGCCCTTGACTTCGATGAAGGCGGCTGTCGGCAGTTTGCTCGGGTCGCTCCCTGCCGATGCTGCCCAGACACACGAACTTCTCTCTATCATCAACGAGGAATGCGACCGCTTGAACCGCCTGGTCGAAGAAGCCGGCGAAATGGCCAAGCTCGAGGCTGGCGAAATTAGCCTGAATCTCGAGACTGTCCCGATCGCGGAAATCATCCAGTCGGCTTTAGGCCATTGCAACGCGTTTCTCGTCGGACGTGTGGTAGACGTTCGTGTTGCGGCAAACCTTCCGGCAGTGCGTGCCGATCGCGAACGCGCTAAAGAAGCGCTGGTCCAATTGATTGATAATGCCAGTCTGTATTCTGAAAAAGATCAGCCTATTACGATTTCCGCCGAGCTGACCGGAGACACCGTTATCGTCAGCGTGGCCGACCACGGGCCTGGGATTGAGGAGTTCGAGCAGACCATGATATTTGAAAAATTCTATCGCGGCAAAGACCAGCGTTATCTCGTTCGCGGAACAGGCATGGGTCTCCCCATCGCGAAAGCCTTGATTGTCGCGCAACAAGGCAGCATCAGTGTGACCAGCCAAGTTGGGCACGGCTCGGTATTTTCCTTTACTTTGCCTGTCGATCGCGGCGGGAGGGAAAGCCGTTGAGCGCCGCGAACATCCTGGTGGTGGACGACGAGCCGCAGATTCGGCGGGTCATGCGCGCGACGTTAACCTCACAGGGATACGTCATCACCGAGGCCAAAACCGGCGAAGAAGCTCTCGAATCGTTTCGCAAGCAGCGGCCGGATCTGGTTTTGTTGGACGTCAACATGCCAGGCATCGGAGGTATCGAAGCTTGCCGCGAAATTCGGCGGGTGTCAGACGCTCCTATCATTATGCTGACGGTGCGCAACGCCGAACGAGACAAGGTCTCCGCCCTCGATGCGGGCGCGGATGATTATGTGGTGAAGCCATTTGGCATTGAGGAGCTGCTGGCACGAATTCGTTCGGCGCTGCGACGGTACGCGCCAGGCGATGCCTTGCCGCCGTTTGCCTCGAAGGATCTTAACATCGACTTCGAAGCCCGCGAGGTTATCGTGCGCGGTCACGTGGTGCATCTTACGCCGAAGGAATACGACGTCTTGCGATACCTGGTTGCAAACCAAGGCAAACCTCTCGCTCACCGCAGGCTGCTTCAGGCCGTGTGGGGACCGGATTATGGGGACGAGACGGAGAACCTGAGAGTAGTGATCAATCAATTGCGGAAGAAGATCGAGGCGAACCCTGCGCGACCGAAATACATTTTGACCGAACCGTGGATCGGTTACCGGTTTCAGCCTCCTCGTACAAGCAACGTGAAGGAAAGCGCGCGGACATTGGAAGATTAGAAGGAGGCATCCAGGCGAAGCGCAAAGGAGCGGGGAGGCGCAACGGCATTCCCTGAGAACAGTCCGGCAAAGTCAATCACGTTGAGTCGATTGGTGAGATTCGCGGTGTCTGCTTGAATTCGCACGGTAAGCGAGTCACGCTTCCAAACTTCTGCTCCCAGTGATCCATCCAGCGAAAACGACGGTTTGACGCGGTTACGTGCGAAATTGACACGTTCGACAATTTGCGCGCCATATTGCGCCGTGGCTTGGTCGATGGTGCCCTGGAATGCCACCGGTAGGCCGCTCCCGTATTCCGCGCCGAGTGCGGCCCATAATCGCGGCGTGAATACGTACCGAAAACGAGTCCGGGCCGTGTTGCGCTGGTCCTGGGTATCCCAAAAACGCCCGGCCGTCCGGCTCAAGGCGTTGGCCGCGTCATCGCCAAGAAAAAGGCCGCCCGTCACGGGCAGGTACGTTGACCCCACCATGTAGGAATAGCTGAGGAACCCGCTCAAGTTTCCGAGATGCGGAAACTCGATCTTGCCTTCCGCTCCATAAATCGCCGATTTGCGAAAGGCGATCGGGAAACTGACCCCGGTGTTAAGCAATTGATCGTCATCCGCGAAATTGCCGGCATTCCGGCGAAAGTACTTGGCATCCACTTTTACGCGTCCGGCAAACCCCTTGGTGAGTCCTGCTTCATAATAATTCCCGCGCGAGGGCTCCACTGGAAGCCGCAGCACATTCGGATTGAGCGCGGTGACCACCGGAGAGCTGGACAGTAAAATATTCTCGAATGCCGGTGTTTGGAACACGCGATCGTAGGAAGCGTGCAACACCAAGTCCGCCGCGGGCAGGTAACGCGCGATGCCCAGGCGCGGGCTCACGCCGTTCTGATTCACCAGCAACTGATAATGGTCCCAACGCAGCCCCACGCTAGCGGTCCAGTTCCCCAGCCGAATCAAATCCTGGGCGAACGCAGATTGCTCCAAGTCTCGTCCAGTACCGTTGAAATTGAAGCGGCTGGGCGTGCCCGGCCCAAATTGCGTGGCGTTTGTGATCAGGTCGCTGAAACGTTCGTGCAGAGACGTGAAGTCTGCTTCAACACCCACCTTCCATTCGTGCCTTCCGTGATGCGCGGAAACACTGCCCTTGAAATATTCCTCGCGGAAGCCGCGGTCCTGAAACGCGATAATTGGCGTAGAAAATGGATTGGAGGTCAAACTGTCCGAATCATCGCGCACCATCAGCCGCAAATCGCCGAGCACATTGGGCGAAAAGATGTGCTGATACGACAAGATCCCCATAGTCTCCAGATTCGCGCGATCTTGTCGCTGGTCGGCTGCTTGTTGTAACTGTTCGTTTGGCACTTCAAATCGCGAGATGCCGTGCCGCACAACCAGCCCCAAACGGTCGCGATCCGTAAAATCCCGCTCGTAGCGCGCAGAGAAATCACCGGTGGTTGCATGATTGGTGTAATTTTGAACGACCGGCGGGTTCAGGAATCTGTCGGTTAGAGCGCTGTCCACGGAAAAGCTAAAAGCGTCCATGCGTCTAGCATATTGCCCCAGCAGATAAGCGCTGCTGGTCGCAAAGCTTCCTCCGGCGAGCGCGGCTTTACCGTGAAAGCCTAAGCGCGGGTCTTTCGCGGTCACCAGCTCAATCACTCCGCCTAGCTTCCTCCCGTACTCGGCCGGAATGTTCGCGGTGTAGATGCTCAGCGATTGCACGTCGTCGGCCTCGATGTCGGTGCCGAAGCTTGGCGAGCGATTGTCGGTCAGCGGCACGCCGTCCACGACAAATTGCGTTTGGTATTCGGAGCCGCGCGGGTGCAGGACGGCATTGCCTTCGTAAAGCCAGCCGGGCTGCGCATTCACCAGATCGATCACTGACCGTCCAGGCAGCGCAGTCGGTCGGTTCTCCAGCGTTTCGGAGCCAATGCGATCCGGGCTTCCAGTTCGGTGCGGGTCCACCAGTGTCTCCGTGTCTTTCACGGTCACCGACGTGCTTACTGAGGCCAGGCTCAGCTGGATTCGAAATTCCCCAGGGATTGCGGTGCGTACTTCCACCACATCGTGAAATGTCGCGAAGCCCGGTTGCTCCACATCGATCTCGTAAACTCCGAACGCGAGTCGTCTCGCCGTCGTGGTCCCCAAACTATCGGTAACGTATGTTTGCCGGAACTGGTTGGCCTCGCAGGCCAATTCAATGGAGCTCTTCACGCCCGAGCCGGAAGGGTCGGTGACCTTCAGCCGCAATTCGCCAATGTTGCTTTGCGCCCTTACCGCCGTGGCGAACGCGAGCAAGCCAAAAATCAATAAGACGGGGTTTTTTGCCATTTTCAGAATGAACGAAGCTTCGATGCTACCTGCTGCAATTGGATTCCAATCGCTCGAGTTTCGGTTGCTGGCGCGTTCCCTCCCATAGTTGACCACGCATCGCCCGGCGTGAGAGAAATCATCTGGAGAGTGGGTGTCGTGAAAAAAAGCAAGAAAAAACGGTTTAGCGCCGCCAAGGAAGCCCGCCGCCGCGCCCGCGTTTCTGGTTTGGCTCCCGCCTCAACGCGCGTTATCCCGGACAAGCGGCGACGGCCGCCCAAGCACAAGAAGAACCTGCTCGAAACCGAAACATAACGGTCCACTTGTAGCTCGTCAGTCGAGCGTGGCCGCTCCGATCTCGCTCGCCGCTCTCGGCGTCTTGGGTCCGACCGGACCTAATTTTTCGACCCTCAACCTGGACGATTCTCCGGTACAGCTTCATTCGTGCGAAATAGCGCCGAGGGAGCAATCTTTTTTCGTTCCGCCAGGTTCGCCGCGATCTGCTCCAAATCTTTCTTCACAAATCCCATGCTGCTAACGCGGACGGCGCCCTCCGGATCAATCAGGAAAATGGTAGGAACGTTTGTCAGTCCATAGGCGTTGGACGCCGGATAGCCCGCTTCTTTCTGGTCTAAAGCCATAGGGAACGTGCTTCCGTATTCCTTCGCGAAACTGGCGGTGGCTTTCGCATCGTCCTGCGAAATGCCGAGGAAGGTGACGTCATCGCTCCCATACCGCTCGTACAGTCTCTGTAAGAAAGGAAACGTGAACTGACATACCGGGCAGGAGACTTTGAAGAACGTCGCCACTACCGGACCTTTTTGCCGCAACGCCTCCAGCGAATAGTTCTTCCCGTCCAGGCCCTGCAATGAAAACCCCGGCGCTGCTTGCCCAGCATTTACCTGCGTCATAGTATTTCCCGCCCCAATCCATCGCGAAATCGTGCGCAAAATACCCACCCGGCAATTCTAAACCAGATTCTGTCTGGTAATGGTGCGTCAAAGACGAAGCTTTGCCCATTTCAGCCACGAATCCGAGCGGCCCGTAAGCAGCGGGCATCCCTAATTTGCTATGCTTCTCGATGTAGCGCATTGGCGAATAGAAGCTGCCATATCGGAAGCGCGATCAAATGATCGAGCAGAACAAGGGCACCGTGAATCGGAAGGAGCTATTTGAGCGCGCTTGCCGCGGCGAGGCACTGCCTCGCGTCCCGGTTTGGATGATGCGTCAGGCCGGCCGCTACCTTCCTGAATATCGAGAGATTCGGGCCAAGCATGCGTTTCTGGAAGTGTGCAAAACGCCGGACCTTGCCGTGGAAGTTTCGCTGCAGCCTTTGCGCAGGCTCGATGTTGATGCCGTGATCGTTTTCTCGGACATTCTGATTGTCGCGGAAGCCATGGGACTGCCGCTTGAGTTGGGGGACGCCGGACCAAACTTGCCGGCGCCGGTGCGCAGCGAGGCCGATGTTAGAAGGCTGCACAATTTTGATCCGGAAGCCGATACCGGATTTCTTATGGAAGCGGTTCGGCGCTTGGTGCGAGAAGTAGGCCCGACGGTGCCTGTGCTGGGATTCGCGGCCGCACCCTGGACTCTGGCGAGCTATATGGTGGAAGGGAAAACCAGAGAAGGCTTCGCCACGGTCAAGAGCTTTATGTACGAGGATCCACGCACCTTTCGCGAATTGCTAAGCCGGATCGCGCAAGCCACCATTTCGTATTTGCAGGCGCAGATTCGCGCCGGCGCCGCGGCCGTTCAGTTATTCGATACTTGGTGCGGCGAGCTGAATTTGCGCGAATATTTGGATTTTGCGCTCCCCGCGGTGCAAGAGATTGTCTCCGCTCTCGAAAAAAGTGTGCCCGTGATCTATTACACCAAGGCGTCGTCTCATTTGCTGCTGGCGGCTGCCGATTCTGGAGCCGACGTGTTGAGTGTGGACTGGCGGGTAGATTTGCGCGAGCTGCGGCGGACGCTGGGACCGAAAATCGCACTGCAAGGGAATGTCAACCCGGCAGTATTGTTTGCGCCAGAGACGACTATCCGGCGCATCACACAAGACACGGTGGCCATGCTGGGCGGCGTGGGACATATTTTGAATTTGGGACATGGGATTTTGCAGAATACCCCGGTCGAGAAAGCGAAATTGTTTATCGAGACGGGACAGCAGGCGCAGTTCGTAAACGAAGCACCCGCTGCCATGCCGTCCCGCTGAATGTTGAGGCAATCGGTGACCTTGGCAAACCCAACTTTGCAGCGGATGCGCGACGAGCTGCGCGTCAGCGAAGAATTCCTCGCACGCTACAACCGGCCCGGGCCGCGCTACACCAGCTATCCGACCGCGCCACTTTGGAACGATTCCTTCGGCCCTGATGACTTGGAGCGCGTTCACCAAGAGGCCGAACGTGCACACAGTCCTGTTTCGCTCTACATGCACATTCCATTTTGCGAGAGCTTGTGCCTGTTCTGCGCGTGCAACGTGATCATCCAGAAAGACAAGCGCGTAGCCCCGCCATATCTTGGCGTTCTTAAGCAGGAATTGGACCGGGTGAGTCGCGGCGTTTCGAAGCAGCGTGAGGTCGTCCAGTTTCATTGGGGCGGCGGCACTCCCACGTATTTGACTCCCGAACAGATCGAAGATTTGTTTTCAGCGGTGCGCGCTCGATTTACGTTCGCTGCAGGCGCTGAGATCGGAATTGAAGTCGATCCCCGAGTCACGTCGCGCGAACACCTGGAGACTTTGCGGCGTCTAGGTTTCAATCGCCTGAGCATGGGGATCCAGGATTTTCATGCGGAAGTGCAGAAAGCGATTCACCGCATTCAGCCATTCGAATTGACTCGCGACCTGCTCATCGCAGCCCGCGAGCTGGGTTTCGACAGCATCAATGTCGATCTAATTTACGGATTGCCGTATCAGACGGCAGAACGATTCGCGCATACGGTCGACCAAATTGTGGATCTGGCGCCCGATCGCATCGCGCTGTTCAGCTATGCCCACGTGCCTTGGCTGAAGAAACAGCAAGGCTCGTTCGCCGCGCACTTACCGGAAGGCATGCAGAAGTTTGCGATTTTCCGCACCGGCCTCCTGAAATTTCTCGAAGCCGGATACCTCTACATCGGTATGGATCACTTCGCCAAGCCGGGTGACGAACTGGCCATTTCGCAACAGAAACGCACGCTGCACCGGAATTTTCAGGGCTACACCACCAAAGCCGGCGCCGATTTGTACGGTATGGGTGTCACTGCCATCAGCGGAATACAAAACTCTTACGCGCAAAATCATCGCGAGCTGGCCGTTTGGGAGAAAGCCATCGCCGAGCGCGGAATCGCCACCATGCGCGGCTACCGGCTTTCCCCGGATGACCAACTTCGCCGTGCGGTTATCAGCCGATTGCTTTGCCACACCGTCGTCATAAAGGAAGAGATCGCGCGCGAGTTTCACGTCGATTTTGACAAATATTTCGCCGACGAACTGGCGCGCCTGGAAGGCCCCCGCGAGGATGGCCTGGTTCTTCTCGATCCGAACGAAATTCGCACCACCTGGCTGGGACGAATTTTTATTCGCAATCTGGCTATGGTGTTTGATCCTTACCTCGAAAAGCAGCAGTTGGTGCCCAAGCCGCTCTTTTCGAAGACACTCTGAAATGTTCGCATCCCTCCTGGCATGACCGCTTCGGTCCCAGCAGTTGTCGTTGGCGCCGGTATCTCGGGCCTGGTCTGTGCGTATTTTCTAAACAAAGCTGGCATCGTTACCCCCGTGTTAGAGGCCTCGCCGCGTGCGGGGGGCATGATCGGTTCGGAACGGCGTGACGGGTTTTTGCTGGAGCTAGGGCCACAGAGCTTTAGCGGAACTCCCGCCTTGCGCGCTTTATGCGCGGAACTAGGCGTCGCCGATCAGTTTCTGGAAGCGCCTTCGAGCGCTCCACGATACGTGCTGATAGACGGCGCGCTGAAAGGCGTTCCGCTGAATCCGGCTGCCATCCTTACGTCGTCGTTGTTGTCGATTCGCACCAAATGGCGGATTGCGAGCGACGCACTCGGTACTACCCACGCCCCCGAAGGCGATGAGTCCATCGCCGGATTCGTGCGCAGGAAATTTGGGGCCGAGCTTTTGGACCGCCTGGTGGCACCCTTCGTCTCTGGAATTTACGCTGGGGACCCGGAGCGGCTCAGTTTGCGAAGTTCCTTTACCCAGGTGCACGACGCGGAGAAATCAGACGGCAGCGTAATCCGCGGAATGAGGCGAGCTGCAAAATCGCGGAAAGGCCCGCGCGAACGCCCAACTCTCCTGAGCTTTCGCAATGGCAACGACACGTTGATCCGCGCTCTCTCAGCGAAACTCGGTTCAAACTTGCGTCTTGGCGCGGAGGTTCTCGGTGTTGCTCTGCGTCAAGAGGCCTCGGCGGCCAAGTTCGAGCTGCGAGTTGCCCAAGCCGGCAACGAAGAAACGCTGATCGCGGAGCGCCTGCTGCTGGCTACGCCGGCCAACGTGGCAGGTGTTTTATTGCGTGATCTGGACGCGGCGTTCGAGCCAGTACTCGGGGGTATCGAATATGCGCCGGTCGCCGTCGTGTCGCTCGGCTATCGCCGCGAAGATGTGGGTCATTCGCTCGAGGGATTTGGTTTCCTGGCGCCGCGTTCCAGCGGGCTGCACGTGCTCGGCTGCGTGTGGAACTCGTCTTTGTTCCCTGAGCGAGCTCCTGCAGGACATGTTCTGCTCACCAGCTTCGTGGGAGGCGCGACCGATCCCGTTGCCGCGTCGCTCCCGGCCGAGGACTTGCGCGCTCTGGTCCACCGCGAACTTGCACCCCTTCTGCTGATTCGTACTGCACCCGTGTTTTCCCATTCGCAGGTCTATCGTCACGCACTACCGCAATACAACCTTGGTCACGGAGAAAGATTGCAGGCCCTCGAGAGAATGCGCGGGAATGTGCCTGGACTTTTTTTCGTGGGAAACTATTTGCGCGGCCCGGCGATCGGCGATTGCGTGCAGTTGGGGATGAAAGCCGCCGAGGCCATCGCCAGGCAGTCCGGATCTACGTAGATTCGCCGGGCGACCCGGCCCAGGCCAGTACATCCACCTGCATAAATTTGTCGTATAGTTCACCAGGAGCCGAAGAAGCGTAAACGTGTTCCTGGCGGTTTTCTCTTCTAAGGGCAACGACGAAGTGTCGCCAGACGCGACGCTCATGCAGCAGCTTCTTCGCAGGGATGTGAGCGCTTTCGAGGAACTCTACGAGCGGCACTCGCGCATTGTTTATTCGCTGGTGCTGCGCATTTTGCGGCAGGGTACAACCGCCGAAGAGGTAGTGCAGGACGTTTTCCTGCAACTCTGGCGGAACTCGGCCCGCTATGACGTCGGCCGCCCATTTGTACCCTGGCTGCTGACCCTGGCGCGCAACCGCGCCCTCGACCATTTGCGCTTGAAGAGCGAGCGGCAGCGCCGGCGCGAAGAGCAGACCGAGGAACTCCCGCAGATCGCTACTGCCGCCCCGGAATACGAGAGGGCCCTTGACGAAAAGCGCCGTGCGGAGCGCGTGCGCGCCCTGATCGGTTCACTCCCCGCGGCGCAAAAAAAGGCCATCGAACTCGCCTACTTCGAAGGCCTAAGCCATTCGGAGATTGCCGCGTCTCTGCAGGAGCCACTGGGCACGGTAAAAAGCTGGATTCGCAATGGATTGCTGCGTCTAAAAGAAGGTTTGCAGGGCACATCGTGAATACTCACGACCATTTCCGGGAACTGATCGAAGCCTACGCTATTGGCTCGCTTGATGCCGCGGAACGCGCGGAGCTCGAGGCGCACCTCATCGCGGGCTGCTCTGAATGCGGCAAAGCGCTGGAAGAGGCGCGCTGGCTGGTGAGTCAACTGGCCTACCTGGCGCCCAACGCCGAGCCTTCGGACATCCTGAAAGGGCGTCTGCTGCAAACAGTACGCGCGGAAGCCGCGGCGGACAGTCAAATCCGTCAGACTCCTGTTCGTTCCACCGGAATCCCCGCGTGGCTGTGGGCTGGAGTCGCGGCTCTATTGTTGTTTTCTGTGTACTCCGCGTGGAACGAGCAGAAGTTGCGCAGCGCGGTGGCCAATCTGCAGCAGCAAGCCGAGGTCCAGCGCACCGAGCGCCAGAAGCTAGAGCAGCAACTCCGCGCGGCTAAGCTTGAAGCTCAGGAAGCGATGATTTGGATGGATCCGAAATCGAAGAAGATTATGCTGCAACCGAAGGACCCCAAAATGCCGCAGCTCGAAGCCATGTGGCACCCCGAGATGGGTCTTTGTATCCGCGGGTGGAAAGTGCCCAGCCCTGGCGAAAAGCGCATGCTGCAACTCTGGTTGATTTCGAAGAAGTCCGGCAAGCCCATGCCGTCAATGACATTTTGGCCGGACGCCAACGGCACGTTCTCCGCCATGGTGGAGAACCCACCAGATAGCATGTCAGACACGCAAGCGCTGGCCATCACGGAGGAGCCAATCGGTGGGAGTCCACAACCGACCAGCGCGCCGATGTGGGTCGGCGGCGTCAGCTAGCAGGGCGATCTTCGGCTCGATATCGCAATGCCAGCCGAGTCTTTCGACGCTCCGCCGCCTCCTCAAATCGCCGCTTTTCTTCCGAGTTCTTCACCAGCAGCGGTCGCACAGGCTTGGGCCGATGGGTTTTTTCGTCGATAGCCACAAAAGTCACGTATGCCGAAGTCGTGTGCTTCCGTTCACCGGTGAGCACATTCTCCGAATAAACTTCGACGCCCACCTCCATCGACGTATGGAACACGCGATTCACCTGCGATTTCAGCATCACAATTTCGCCAAGGCTCACCGAATTCCGGAAATCGATGTAATCCACCGAAGCGGTGACCACGTAGCTGTTCGAGTGCCGATGCGCCGCCATCGCCGCGGCGATATCCACCAGATGCATCACGTGCCCGCCCAGCAGTTTTCCCAGCGGGTTGGTCTGCGCTGGCAGCACGACTTCGGCCATTTCCGACCGTGATGCGCCTACCGGTTTCCCGGCGAGCTCATTAGGGGAATTCTTCCGCGCGTTCTTGACTCTCATTGGCTCGCCCTGCTTCCCGCCTGAGATCTATCAGCGGCATCGGTATAATACAGAGGCGACCATGAGCGAACAAAAGAAAACCCGCAGGCAGATGCTCGAAGAGTTCGTGGCCAAAAAACCAGACGATGCCTTTTCCCGCTATGGTTTAGCTATGGAATGCATGAACAGCGGCGATCCTGGCGCCGCGGATCAGCACTTTCGCGCCCTGCTTCAGAGCAACGCGGAATACGTACCCGCTTACCTGATGTACGCGCAATTGCTTGTCCGTGAGTCGCGCCCCGAGGAAGCCCGCGCGGTACTGTCTTCCGGCATTACAGCGGCTGACAAAAAGGGCGATCAGCACGCCCGCTCCGAAATGGAAACCTTACTTTCCGACATCGCCTGAGCGTCACGTATCACCTGTAGCGCAGGGCGGAGTCTTCGGAGCCCTGCGGCTTTTTCCATATTTTGTTGCGCAAGCCAGCTCCAAGAAAGGTCTGGTATCATCAGCTATGGGTTTCATGGGGCCTGATCGTATTCCGCTTTTCCCTTTGAACGTCGTCCTTCTTCCCGGCGCAACTCTTCCCCTGCACATCTTCGAGCCGCGCTACCGCCAAATGGTACGCCATTGTGTCGAAGACAAATCCGAATTCGGAGTTCTGTTAGCCTTGCCCAAGGGAATCGTCCGCGTAGGTTGCACCGCTCAAGTGACCGAAGTCCTCAAGCGTTACAATGATGGGCGCATGGACATCATCACCGTCGGACGCTCGCCATTTCGCATAACGCAATTAATCAACGCCGAAGCCTACGCGAACGACGGCCTCCTCGAAGGCGATGTCGACTTCCTCGACGACCGCGACACTCGCATCGACGCGCCCGTGCACTGTGAGCTCACTCGCCTCTACGAGGTTTGCCACACCCTCGTGTTCGACGATTATCCGAGAAATATCGCAGCCGAAGCCGCGGAGAATTTGTCCTTCGTCGTAGCCAGCACCCTGCCCCTCGATCTCATGTGGAGGCAGCAGCTCTTGGAGTTGCGCTCCGAAGCCGACCGTCAGGAGCGCCTGGTAGGCTACCTTCGCGAGTGGGCGCCGCATCTACAGAAGCAGGAGAAGTCTCGCGCCCGAGCGGGTGGAAGCGGAATCAACTAGTTTCGATGCGCCGCGGATGTTCCGCGCAGAATGGGGCCCCATGAACGCAAGCACGTCAATCTCCGGCAGGACCGCGCACAACAAGCCGCGTACCATCGGCGAATTGCGCAGCATTCCCGACTATGACGCCCGCACCGCTTCTATCTCCGTGAAGAATGAACTCCGCCGCAACCTGCTGCGCTCCATCGAAAAAGGCGAAACTCTTTTTCCCGGCGTCCACGGCTACGAAGACACCGTCGTTCCGCAAATAGTCAACGCCCTGCTTTCACGCCACAACTTCATCCTCCTCGGTTTGCGTGGACAAGCAAAGAGCCGCATTTTGCGCGGCCTCGCGCAATTGTTGGACGCTGAAATCCCCGTCGTAGCCTCCTGCGAGATTAACGACGATCCGCTCCGCCCCATCTGCCGTTCCTGCCGCGAAAAAATCGCCGATCAAGGCGACAACACGCCCATCGCTTGGATGCCCCGTGACCAGCGCTTCGTCGAGAAGCTAGCCACACCCGATGTCACCATTGCCGACATCATCGGCGATGTGGACCCCATCCGCGCCGCGCGCGGTGGCCGTGATCTCTCCGACGAACTGACCATTCACTACGGCCTGCTCCCTCGCGCCAATCGCGGCATCTTCGCCATCAACGAGCTTCCTGACTTGGCCGGAAAAATTCAGGTCGGCCTCTTCAACATCATGCAAGAAGGTGACATCCAGATTAAGGGCTACCCGTTGCGCCTCCCGCTCGACGTCCTTCTTGTCTTCACCGCCAATCCGGAAGACTACACCGCCCGCGGCAAAATCATCACTCCCTTGAAAGACCGCATCGGCGCAGAAATCCGCACGCACTATCCGTCCACCCTCGAAGAGGGCATGACCATCACCCAACAAGAAGCCTGGGTCGGCCGCGATTCGGGACGCAAAATCGAGGTCCCCGCATATCTGCGCGAGGTTATAGAGGAAATCGCCTTCCAGGCCCGTGAGGACAAACGCGTAGACCGCCGCTCCGGCGTAAGTCAGCGCCTCCCGATTACCACCCTCGAAAGTGTGGTCAGCAATGCCGAGCAACGCGCCACCCGCGTCGGCGAAAAAACCTCCTTCGCGCGAGTCGCCGATATCTATGCCGCCCTCCCGGCCATCACCGGCAAACTCGAACTCGAATACGAAGGCGAGCTAAAAGGGGCCGACACCATTGCCCGCGAGCTGATTCGCACCGCGGTCGGCCGCGTCTTCAGCAAGCATTTCCCGGAAGTAAATTTTCAGCCCGTAATTCAGTGGTTCGAGCTTGGCGGCGAGTTGAAGCTGCCAGAGTTGGCCACCACCATAGAGCGTTGCCAGCAGCTCTCCAAAATTCAGGGTGTGATCGAACACGTAGGTCGCCTCGGCGTAACCGATCGCAAAGATGCGGGTGCCGTCGCTGGTGCCGCCGAAATGATTCTCGAAGGCCTGTGGGCCCACCGCCGCATAGGGCGCAGCGAAGAACGCGGCTACTTCGCCGAAAAACCTCGCCAACCCGAGCCGCGCGAATCGCCAAACCGCCCGCCACGCCGCCAATACAACTAAAATGTACGGGCCTCCAACAAAACGATCAGCAGTTCACGTAGGGGCGCAGCATCGCTGCGCCCCATCTCGGCAAGATTTAAGCTTCGAACTCTTTTGTTTTGGATTTTCAACTGTTGGCCGCTGCTTCCTGAGGGCCCAATGAAATTCGTTAAATACGGCAAATACGTGGGCGAACCCGCCGACGCCGTTGACCTCGAAGAACTAATCAAGCGCCTGGGCGATTTCTTCCTGCAAAGTGGCTTCGAATCTCAATTCTACGGCATGAGCGAAATGGACCCCGAAAAGTCCATGGAGGCCCTGCGCCAAGCCATCCTGCGCGCGCTGCAAGAAGGCGACTTATTCCCCGAAGGCGCCATGAGCGACGAACTGCGCGAAATGTTGCAGAGCGGCGATGCCATGAACAACGAAGCCATCCGCGACCTCATCGACAAAATCACCGAGCGTATGGCCAACGAAGGCTTCATCAATCCCCAGCAGCCCCCGCAAGTGACTCCGCCGCCGCAAACCAGCGCCCGCGGACAAGTCGGTGCGCCACAAGAACGTGTCGAGGCCCGCTTCGAAATCACCGATAAAACCATCGATTTTCTCGGCTTCAAAACGCTACAAGACCTGCTCGGCTCGTTAGGCCGCAGCAGCTTCGGTCGCCACGATACCCGCGACCTCGCCACTGGAGTCGAAGCCAGCGGCGTCTCCCGCCAATACGAATTCGGCGACACGCTAAATCTCGACGTCAGCGAAACCCTTTTCAACGCCGTCCGCCGTGACGGTTGCAAAGTTCCCATCGAGATCACCTACCCAGATCTGATGGTCCATCAGTGCGAGTATCACAGCTCCTGCGCCACTGTAGTCCTTCTCGACTGCAGCCACAGCATGATCCTTTACGGCGAAGACCGCTTCACCCCCGCCAAGCGCGTAGCCATGGCTCTCTCCCATCTCATTCGCACGCAGTATCCTGGCGATACGCTGAATCTCGTCCTTTTCCACGATGGCGCCGAAGAAGTCCCCCTCGGCGAACTCGCCCGCGTGCAGGTCGGCCCTTACTACACCAACACTCGCGAGGGCCTGCGCATGGCTCAGCGCATTCTCCTGCGTCAGAAAAAAGACATGCGCCAAATTGTAATGATCACTGACGGCAAGCCCTCCGCGCTCACCCTCGAAGACGGCCGCATTTACAAGAACGCCTTCGGCCTCGACCCCTTCGTCGTCGGCCAGACCCTCGAAGAAGTTAACAAGTGCAAGCGCGCCGGAATTCTGATCAACACCTTCATGCTCGCCAGCGACTACAGCCTCGTGCATTTCGTTCAGAAGATCACCGAAATGTGCCGCGGCAAAGCCTACTTCACGACGCCATATACCCTGGGCCAATATCTCCTGATGGATTACATGTCCCGCAAAACCCGCCAAATCCACTAACTTGGAGTGCGGCGGCCTAGCCGCCGCCTTCGCGCTGTGTGACTTAGCTCCCACTCATCAGCGCAATACTAAGCCCACACACCTCAATCTCACCGCTGCGCTATACTCCTACTTTAGTCACCATGCCGCATCTTTTCCTATTTCTGACCCTGCTCGCCTACGGCGCCAGCCTCATCGCCTACACTCGATTTCTCTACACGGGCAGCAACCTCATAGGCCGTCTTGGCACGATCTTTCTCGGCCTTGGCCTGGTCGCGCATTATTTCGCTCTCCTGGAGCGCTCCCGCGGCCTCAACACCGTCCCATATCACGACCTCTACGGCTCGATGTCCCTCTTCGGTTGGCTCCTCGCGCTAACCTATCTCGCTCTCGAGTTTTACCATCGCCAGCGCTCCGTAGGCCCTTTCGTTCTCCCTTTCATCCTTGTCTTTTTCCTAGCCGCCCATCTCGCCCCTGCTGACCGTTTGGCCTCCACGCCCGCGCGCGGTCCTATCTTCGCCCTGCACGTAACGCTTAGCATCCTCGCCTACGCCGCTTTCGCCCTGTCCTTCGTCCTCAGCCTCATCTATCTCGCCGAAAATCGCCTCCTGCGCAACCGCAAGCTCGGCGAGGTTGTCTGGCGCCTTCCCCCGCTCGACCTTCTCGAGCGCATGAGCCGCTCCAGCGTTCTCGTCGGCCTCATCTCCATCGCCGTCGGCACCATCCTCGGTTTCATCTGGGTCGACCGCCTCACCGGCCAATATTGGTATTACGATCCGAAGTACGTGGTAACGCTCCTCGTACTCGCCCTCTATGCCGCCTATCTCCAACTCTCGCGCACCACCACCTGGCGCGGCGCCAGAGCCTCCCGGCTCTGTATCTTCAATTTCGTAGTAGTGATCCTGAGTTTCACGGTGGTGAATCTATATCTCTCGCACGCCCACCGCTATTTTTGAAGTTGTCGACGCGTTGTAGGGGTTCGCTTTAGCGAATCCCAGCCGTTGCAGTGGCCAGTCTTTAGACTGGTCAGCCGCGCAAGCGGCGCAGGTTTTTAGGGGGTCGGAGCTTTAGCTCCGACATTAAGCCCGGGCGCACACTGGGCTTTAGCCCCTGAGGAAAAATCTTAGCTTTTGCAGTGAGCAATCACAGCAGAGCGCCAAAATGGAAATCGTCCTAGTCGGCCTAAGTCACCGCACCGCTTCCCTCGAGCTCCGCGAGCGCGTCTCTTTCACTGCCGACCAGGCCCGCCGCGCCGCCGACGAACTCCGCTCCCGCGGCCTCCTCGAAGAATCGCTGGTGCTCTCCACCTGCAATCGCAGCGAAGTCTACGGCGTCCCGCCGGAAGCCTCCCACGAATCCGCACCGGGTCTTTCGTCCTTTCTCAGCGAATTCCATTCCATGCGTCCGGACGCTCTCAACGGCGTCCTCTATCATCATTACGATCGCGCCGCCGTTCGCCACCTCTTCCGTGTCTCTGCCGGGCTCGACTCACTCCTCCTTGGGGAAGCCGAAATCCTCGGCCAAGTCCGCGAGGCCTATCGCGTATCTCACGAATACGGTGCCACCGGACCCGTTCTCAATCGCCTTTTCCAAGGCGCGCTCGAAACCGGCAAGCGCGTGCGCTCCGAAACCGAATTAGGCACGCGTCCAATGTCCGTCGCGTCCGCTGGAGTCAAACTCGCCGAGCGCATCTTCGGCAAACTTGCCAACCGCAGCGCCCTGGTCCTCGGCGCCGGAACCGTCAGCGAGCAGGTCGTTTCCACTCTCCGCGACCGCGGCATCGCCCATCTCTACGTCATGAATCGCTCGCGCGAGAAGGCACAACTTCTCGCCACCCAATTCGGCGGCCGCGTCGTCGATTGGGGCAACTGGGAATCCGCTCTCGCTGTTCCCGACGTGGTGGTTACCTCCATTGCCTCCGAGGAACCCATCCTCACGCGTGACATTCTCGAAGCCGCAATGGGTGCCCGTTCCAATCGCGCTCTCTTTGTGATGGACCTCGGCGTTCCGCGCAACATTGATCCCGCTGCCGCAAGTCTCTACAACCTCTACGTCTACAACATCGACGACCTAACCGAAATCGTCGAACAAAATCGCAGCGCCCGCGAAAGCGAAATCCCCCGCGCCGAACTAATCGTCGAAGAGCACGTCGGCAAATTCCTCTCCTGGCAAGCCAGCGTAGAACTGGTCGGCCTAGTCGACGCCCTGCGCTCCCGCATCCGCGAAGAGCGCGCCGCCTTCATTCGCGCTCGCCTGGATAGCATGAATCACCTGGCCGCTCCCGACCGCGAGCGCATGGAAACCTTGATGGACGAGCTGCTCGAAAAGCTCCTGGTCCAGCCCGCCGAGCGCCTGCGTGGCGAAAAAGAATTGCGCCGCAAAATACAAAACGTCGAAGCCTTGCGCGATCTCTTCCTCTCCAAAAAGGACAAAACGTGAGGCACATCCGCATCGGCACCCGCGGCAGCCTCCTGGCCAAGTGGCAAGCCGAATTTGTCCGCAAACGTCTATTCGCTGCTGCGGGCGTCGAAGCCGAAATCGTCATCATCAAGACTTCCGGCGACAAATTCGCCAACGCTCCGCTAACCCAAATCGGCGGCAAAGGCATTTTCGTAAAGGAGCTCGAAGACGCGCTGATGGACGAATCGATCGACGTCGCGGTCCACAGCGTCAAGGACATTCCCACCGAAATTCCGCCGCGCCTGCAATTTCCCGCCGTCTTCCGCCGCGAAGATGTTCGCGATTGCCTGGTCTCCGCCAGCGGCGCCACGCTCGCCAATCTCCGCCAAGGCGCGCGCATCGGCACTGGCAGCCTGCGCCGCCAATCCCAACTTCGCCATATTCGCCCTGATCTAGATGTCCGCGATCTTCGCGGCAATGTCGACACCCGTCTCCGCAAAGCCCAAAGCGGCGAGTACGACGCCATCCTCCTCGCCAAAGCCGGCCTCGATCGCCTCGGCTGGAGCGACCGCATCACCGAAACTTTCGCGCCCGATGTTTTTCTTCCCGCAGTAGGTCAAGGCGCAATCGCCGCCGAATGCCGCCTCTCCGACAACGAAGCCGCCGACGTCCTCGCCACTCTCGACGACGCCGAATCCCGCGCCGCCATAATCGCCGAGCGCGCCCTGCTTTCCGCGTTACAAGGCGGCTGTCAGGTTCCCCTCGGCGCTTGGGCACGCACCGAACGCGGCGAATTCGTCCTCGAAGCCTGCGTCTGCTCCGTCGACGGCTCGCAATATGTCCGCCAGCGCGCCTCAGCAACTCCCGACCAAGCCGCCGCCCTCGGTGAACGCGTCGCCCGCCTTCTGTGGGAATCTGGCGCGCAGTCCATCCTCGAGGCCGTCCGGAGCCAGCTTGGCTGAAGCCTCCGCATCGCCGCTCTCCGGCAAGCGCATCGTCATCACGCGCGCCGCCCTGCAAAGCTCCGAACTTTTCGACAAGCTGTCCAGTTCCGGCGCCATTCCCATCCTGCTTCCCTTGATCTCCTTCGCCGCGCCCGACGATTACGCCCCACTCGACGCCGCCCTCTCAAAATGGAACCGCTTCGATTGGGTGATGTTCACCAGCGCATTCGCCGTCCAGGCCGTAGTCGGACGCGCCGCGCACCTCCGCCGTAACCTCACCGCAGGAATCCCGCCTCCGTACATCGCTGTTGTAGGACCAACCACACGAGATAAGGCCACGCAAGCCGGTTTCGCCGTCGAACATACCGCGCAAACCCATCTGGGTGTCGCCCTGGCACAGGAATTAGGCAAGCGCGTCAAAGGAAAGCGCGTGCTCCTTCCGCGCAGCAACCGCGCCAATCCGGACCTGCCGTTAGCGCTCGCCAAGAATGGCGCGCAGGTGAACGAAGTCGTCGCCTATCGCACCGTCCGTCCGGTCGACGCCGATCAGGACCGCCTCGCCCGCGTAGCCCGCGGCGAAGCCGACGCCATCCTCTTCTTCAGCCCCAGCGCCGTACACAGCTTCCTCGAGCTTTCCGGCCAAAAGCAGCTCAGCATCCTCCAAGATCGCGTCGCCATCACCGCCATCGGCCCAGTAACCGCCCGTGCCCTGCAAGACGCCGGAGTCCATCGCATAGTGCAAGCCGCCCAGCCAACGGCCTCCGCCGTAGTCGAAGCCCTGGAATCCCGCTTCGCCCACCGCCCCTAAGCCGACCGTCCTTGTTGGAAATCAGCTTCCAAAAAATGTCATCCCGAGCGAAGCCGAGGGACCCGCTTTTCTCTTCGCCTTCGTACCGGCGGTCTTCAGACCAGCTAGCGAGCGCGTTAAGCGCAAGCGCTCCCGCCTTTGACTTTCCCAGCAACTCCGCCCACCATGCGCTAAACTAACCGAACGACCATGTCCTTCCCAGCAAATCGCCCCCGCCGCCTGCGCCGCACCGAAGCTCTCCGCGGCCTCGTCCGCGAAACGAATCTATCCACGAGCGGCCTCATCTATCCCATGTTCGTCTGCCCCGGCAGCAAAGTCCGCCAGGAAGTCACCTCCATGCCGGACATTTACCAGCAATCCGCCGATCAAATCGTAGAAGAGTGCAGGGAAGTGGAGTCCCTGGGCATCCCCGGAATTATTCTGTTCGGTCTTCCCGAATCGAAAGATCCGCGCGGGGCAAGTTCTCTCTCCTCGCAAGGAGTAGTCCAGCGGGCCATAGAAGCCATCCGCAAAGCCAACCTCAAACTCCTCGTAATCACCGACGTCTGCCTGTGCGAATACACCGACCACGGCCACTGCGGCGTAATCGAACACGACCATCACACTAACGAAGCCACCGTCGCCAATGACGCGACCATCGCCATCCTCGCCGACCAAGCGCTCTCCCACGCCCGCGCCGGCGCGGACATCGTCGCGCCCTCCGACATGATGGACGGCCGCGTAGCCGCCCTCCGCGAAAAGCTCGACGAGCACAAATTCGAGAACGTCGCCATCCTTTCCTACGCCGCAAAATACTGCTCCGGCTTCTACGGCCCCTTCCGCGAAGCCGCGCAATCCGCCCCCCAGTTCGGCGACCGCCGCAGCTACCAGATGGATCCCGCCAACGCCCGCGAAGCCCTCAAAGAAGTCGCCCTCGACCTCGAAGAAGGCGCCGACATGGTAATGGTCAAGCCCGCCCTCCCCTATCTCGACGTAATCCGCGCCGTCCGCGAAAAATTCGACGTCCCCGTAGGCGCCTACAATGTCAGCGGCGAATACGCCATGGTAAAAGCCGCCGCATCCAAGGGCTGGCTCGACGAGCAGCGCGTAGTCCTCGAAATCCTGACCAGCATCCAGCGAGCCGGCGCCTCCTTCACCCTCACCTACCACGCCAAGCAAGCCGCCCGCTGGCTCAAGCATTGCTAACTTCACAATTTGGGATTGTTGAAAAGTGAAACGTAAAATCCGCGCCTGCCTCACCCGGCGCGGTATGATGAGATGGTGAATTTTGAATGGGATCCGAGCAAGGCCAGACAAAATCGCCGCAAGCATCGGGTTTCATTCCAGGAAGCGGCAAGCGTCTTCGGCGATCCTTTGGCGATAACGTATCCGGACCCCGATCATTCGATCATGGAGCAGCGTTTTATCACGATGGGGATGTCGAATGCTCGCCGAGTTTTGATCGTTGCGCATGCAGACCGCGAAGCCAACATTAGGATTATTAGTGCTCGTAAGACAACGCCGCAGGAACGAATGCATTATGAAGAAGAAAACTGAAAAACAAACAGCCGGTGACGAGCTACGCAGAGAGTATGACTTTTCTAAATTGAAGGGCGGAGTGCGCGGCAAATATACTACGCGCTTTCGAGCGGGAACGAACTTAGTACTACTCTCCCCAGACGTCGCCAAACATTTCCCTGACGAGCAGGCCGTAAATACGGCCTTGCGGAGCTTGATTCGCGCGTCGAAGCGCTCGGGTCGCCGCGTGCGCTGATTTTTCGCGAACCTCGCCGTGGCCTCATAGATCACGTAAGCCAACGAGAGCTCCGCTTTCGTTGACCTGTCCCACGCCATCAGCCTAAGATTCACTCGATAATCAGCAACTGCGTGCACCTTTCCCCATTTTAGTTCTCTGCAGGAGGGCACCATGCGTCGAGAGCGGCCGCTAAAAATTGCATTGGTCTTGGTGGGATTGCTCTTCTCCGGTTTGATTTATCCCTTGCTGCTGTTTGCCAGACAAGAGCCGACGCTGGCGATGATGCTCAGCGTCTATGTCACCCTTGGTATTTTCCTGCTGCTGGCGGCCCGTAACCCATCGGCAAATCGCAGCCTCGTCGCCTTCACGGCATGGTCGAGCTTTGCCCACGCCGCCGCTATGACCGGGCAGGTATTCGCTAAGATCCTCGCGCGCGGAGAACTGGTGGGCGTCGCCGTCCTCGCTATCATCGGTTTAGTCCTGATCGTGCTCGCTCCGGGGAAGCCATCGGGCGAGCTGGCATCCGGCGCCAACGCTGCATCCGCAGCCAGTGCCTAGCCTCCGGGTTATAGTGGAAGCGCAGAGGACCTCAACATGAGCAGCAAGCCATCATCGAACGATGCCCTAAAAAACCGCCTGTCCCGTTTAAACGAGATAACTATCACGGTGACCGGCAGGAAATCGGGACGTCCCGTCTCCATCCCGGTCTGGTTCGTCCTGGAAGACGGCAAGCTCCATCTCTTACCGGTGAGCGGCTCCGATACCCAGTGGTACAAGAACGTGCTCAAGAACCCGTCGATCCGCATCGACGCCGGCGGCGATAAAGCCGAACTCCGAGCGATTCCGGTCACCGACCCCAAACAGGTCGCCTCCGTAGTCGAAAAATTTCGCGCCAAGCACGGCGCCGCCGACGTGAAGAAGTACTACTCGAAATTAGACGTCGCCCTCGCCGCCGACCTGCATTGACCTTCCCGCCGTTACGTAGCGGCGGTCTTCAGACCGGCGAGCGAGCGTCCTCGCGAGCGGCTCCTCTCGCCTCACTCCCCGGCTTCGGCCCCTGAAGAAAGCATTTCTCCTTCCTCCCGCGCATCTATCGGGAAATACGGCCAATGTCCAGCCGAAGGATCTTGGGGAACTGCTGAATCTCCGAATACGTGACGCGCACCGGCAAGCCTTCGCTAACCAGGCCGATGGGCCACGCCAGTTGTTCGGGATTGCCCGTGCCCCGGCAAAACTCCACGCCACGCACGCTGAAGCATTCTGTCTTGCCTTTCCATGAATAATGTTCCGCGCGCCCCTCGACGACCGTATACTTTCCATCTCGGTACGCTTGTATATAGCGTCTTCGGTCGCGCAACTTGTAAGCCACCAAGGCCACCCACAGGCAAGCGAACAAAACCACTAACGACCTGACCATCTTCGTAGAAAAAAGCGAATCCCGCACGAGCAGCAGAAAAATCGCAGTAAACAGGCCGAATATCAGGGTCCCAAAAACCCAGGGCCACCACCACAGAGAGGAGTCGCGAGTGATTTCAAACGCCGTAATGTACGACATAACGTTCCTCACCACCGCTGGTACGCGGGGGTGACACCCCCAGCAATTTGTATCGATGTGAAAAGAAAGAGTTTGCCGAAAAAGCAATTCGTAAGTCCATGAAAATGCGGGATATGCTGATCGATGGTTTTGGAGGAGCAATTCGTAAGTTGCTGAAAACATTTGCGAGCTGAGAATTTGGTCCGCCACCATCTGCGCGGTGTCGTGGTAAATGCGTGACCAATGGCGGGAGAATGTACGGGGTACCCCCACCCCGGGTGTTTTGACCAAAGAGTTCGCATTTGTTTGATTGCAAAGGAGTTCGTTTTCTTTGCAGCGCCAAAGAGTCCACAAGAGTATGAAACGGTAGGGTTTAACTCGAAGAGCTTTGGTGCCGATTCGTGAGTGAAGGAGGAGAGGCCGATGCGGATTTCGCGGAACTGCGGCAGGGAAAGGAGTTAGGGGGCTGGTGAGGTATTTCATGGTATATTATACCATTTGGTTAGCTCCTGTCAAGAACTATTTTGGTTCGGTAGCGTCAACATGTTTGTGTAAATTCGGGGAGGGGTTTTCTTTCCCAGGAGCTGTTTAGGTGCGCGATGACGCCGTAGATGATGCGCTCGCAGCTTTCGGCATTACCGAAGCTG
>Ga0307479_10000647_pt1 | contig 31378 bp, 27 predicted proteins | sample atmos_gasesECM4C_FD_203743 | JGI IMG/M metagenome (GOLD analysis project Ga0307479, IMG submission 203743) | Hardwood forest soil microbial communities from Morgan-Monroe State Forest, Indiana, United States - atmos_gasesECM4C_515 | ecosystem: Environmental > Terrestrial > Soil > Temperate...
TGTCGTCCGTCCGCATCTCGGTACAAGTGTTGACGAGCCGGGAGCTCGACCGTTTTCGTCCCCCACCGTCAGGTTCGACCACTAAGCAGACGGTCCGAAGGCCCGCGTAAAGGCCTCGATGCGGGCGCGCCATGGATCACGTGCTTTCGACCGACATCAACCGGTCTCGTCCGGGTGCGGGCAGCCGGGCGAAGTGTCCTGAACTGTATCCTTTGAGCATGTTTCGGCCCCTGCCGGCTCGCTCGCCAGCAGACGCTTGGTTCCGCCGTCGGAAGGACGAGTGGGTCGTGCATTCCATCACGGGCTGGCTGCCGCTCTCGGAGCAGTTCGTGCACACCTTGATCACCCACAGCCGGCACCCCGGCGTAGTGGTGTCCCGCGAACGACTGGTCCATACCGACGTCTTCCCGTACAGGCCGGTGCGAAGCCTGCGGCTCATCCCGAAGAAGGGCTCGTATCGCACGGAGCGGCGGCTGGTGACGGCTGCATATCTGGCCGTCACCGCCCCCTACCGTCCCGCCCTCGTCCATCACCATCACGGGTACCGGGCGACCGACGTGGTCGGGCTTTCCCTCCGACGGCGGATCCCCTACGTGCTGTCGCTGCACGGGCAGGACGTGACCACCCACGCTTACCAGTGGCCTGATGACCTGAGCGGGGCGTTCGAGGTCGCCTCCGCCGTGATCGTCCCGTCACAGTTCCTCGTGGAGCCGACGGTCGCCATTGGCGCCCGGCCCGACTCGATTTTCGTAATCCCTAGCGGCGTGGACACCGCCTTTTTCACGCCGACGCCCTTGCCTTCCGGCCCTCCGGAGGCCGTGTTCATCGGCAGGTTCGTTGAGAAGAAGGGCATCGACACCCTGCTGGCCGCTTGGCCGCTGGTGCTCCGGCAGGTGCCGCAAGCTACCCTGCGCCTGCTGGGCTTCGGCCCTCTGGAGGACCCGGAGTGGTCGTCGTACCCGGGCGTCGTGGTGGAGCGGGCACAGCCGTCCCGGCGGGCCGACCAGGTGAAGCAGGCCATCCGCCGGGCGCGCCTGGTGGTCACGCCCAGCCGCACCGCGTCGGACGGAGACAGCGACACGCTCCTGCTCGTGAACCTGGAAGCGCAGGCCTCCGGGAGACCCTTGGTCACCACCAGGCACGGGGGGATACCGGAGTACGTCGACGAGGGAAACACCGCCCTGCTGGTGCCGGAGGCGGAGCCGGAGGCCCTGGCCGAGGCCATGACGAGGGTGCTCACCGACGACGTGCTGGCCGAGCGGCTGGGCTCGGCCGGTCCCGGTTGGGTTCAGCAGTTCGACGTCGACGTCTGCACGTCGCGGGTCGACGATCTCTATGACGGGCTGATTCGAGCAGCGAAGTGAAACCACCGGCCTCCGTGCGGTCGATGCTGGTGCGTGGCTTCGACGCGGTCTTGGTGCCCGTTTGGGAGCCGGCGCAGCGATCTCTCTGGCGGGCCAGGCGCCTGTGGTTCGTGACACGCGTGAAGGCGAAAGCCCGCGTTGGATGGGCACAGATCGACGTGGATGTGGCCCCAGACGTTCGCCTGGGGCGGCGCATCAACGTGGACATCCAGCCGTGGACCCGGAACTCGCTGGTCATCGGGGCCCAGACGGTGGTCGGCGACGACGTCGTGCTGCACTTCATGGGGGGCCGCATCGCCATCGGCCGGCGGACGATCGTGCGCAAGGGTGTGTGGGCCGACAGTGCGGGTGAGTTGCACATCGGGAACGGGGCCTTCATCGGGTACGGGAGCTTCCTGCACTGTGCCGTCTCGACCACAGTGGAGGACCTGGCGACGCTGGCCGAGCACGTCACCGTCACCGATTCGGCCCACGTCCGGACGCCGGAGGACGTGCCGGCTTTCTGGCACGTCGAGGCGTCGGCGACCTCCGTCGGCCGAAACAGCTGGCTCGGGGCCCATGCCGTCGTCACCGCTGGCGTGCGCGTCGGCCAGTGTGCTTTCGTGGGCGCCAACGCCACGGTGACCGAGGACGTCCCCGACGGCTGGTTGGCCGCAGGCAATCCAGCCAAGGTCATTCGGCGCCTAGAGGTCGTCGAGCCGGGTGCCTGACGAGCAGGAAGCGCCTGTCGTGGTGAGCGTGGTCATCCCTGTGCTCAACGGGGAGAGGTTCCTCGCCCAGTGTCTCGATGCCCTGCAATGGCAAGTGGATGCCCCGTCGTTCGAGGTGATCGTTGTCGATAATGGCTCGACCGACAGAACCGTTTCTATCGCCGAGAACCATCCACTCGGCGTCGGCGTCCTCCGAGAACTCGCCCGCGGCCCGTATGCCGCACGCAATACCGGTATTGCGGTTGCTCGCGGCAAGGTGATCGCTCTCACCGACTCGGGCTGCATTCCCGCCCCTCGTTGGATCGCCGAGGCCCTAGCCGCACTGGACGCCGGGGCAGATCTGGTGGGCGGTGCGGTGCGGCAACGGGCCACCCGCTCGAACCCGACGATATGGGAGCGCTACGATCGGGCCACTTACCTCCGCCAGGACCGCTTCATCGCCCTGGAATGCTTCGCCGCCACGGCCAACCTCGTGCTCTGGCGATCGGTGTTCGACACCATCGGCGTGTTCCATCCGGAACTGGTGGCCAGTGGCGATCTCGAATTCGGTCAGCGCGCCGTGAAGGCCGGCTTTCGGCTGGTCTTCAGCGCAGAAGCAGAGGTCGAGCGCGAACCCCGCACCACCATGCGGGGCACCTGGGACCTGCACCGCAAGCTGGGCTCGGGCTTCGCCGAGTTGGCTCGGGCGGGATTGCGGGGGCCGGCATGGCGCGACGTGAGCCTCCGCACCTCGCTGAGCGAGGCCGCCGGGTTCGTCGCCGAACAAGGCCCGCCCATCAGGAGGCGGCGCCTGGCCCCCGTGCACGTCCTCGCCATGACCGCCCGCTGGGTGGGCCGACTGAGCGCCCGGGGCTGATGGTCATCACGCCGTCTCCCTGATGAGCCGGTCGTACAAGTCGTCAACTCGGGCCGTGCACGCGGACATCTCAAAACGCGCCGCCACCTTCGGCCCGGCATCAGCCAGCCCGTGGGCGAGGTCGTCGTCGCTGAGCACCAGGATCATCGCCTCGGCGAGCGCCTCGGGGTCCGCTTCCGGCACGAGGAGCGCCGTGGTGCCTTCATCTACGAATTCTGGGATTCCGCCATGACGGGTGGTCACCACGGGCCGGCCCGACGCTTGTGCTTCTAAGTTCACGAGCAGCAGGCTCTCGCTGTCGCCGTCACGGGCCGTCCGGCTCGGTGTCACTACGAGGCGTGCCCGTCGCATTGCATCGCGAACCTGTGCGGCGCGCTGTTGCGGCCGGGGCGGCTCCACCACGACGCCGGGAGGTGCTGAGTAGGCCAGGTCCTCCATCGGCCCGTAACCCAGGAGCCGCAAGGTGGCGGTGGGAACCCGTTGGCGGACCCGTGGCCACGCCGCCAGCAAGATGTCGACGCCCTTCTTCTCCACGAAGCGGCCGACGAACAACGCCTCCGGCGGGCCAGCAGCAAGTGGTGTCGGTGTGAAGAAGCTCGTGTTCACACCGCTCGGGATCACGACCAGCGATTCCTCCCGGGCTCCGATACCAATTGCCCGTTCGAGCAGAAAGCGCGAGGGGACGATGACGGCGTCAGCAACATCGAGCGCGGGGACGACATCACCCGGCCACCGCCTGACATGCGTGGTGACGTCCTCGCCGTGCAGTGAGAGTACGAACGGGAGCTTCCGGCGCAAGACGAGACCCAGGGGATCCACGGCGCGGTACCCGTGATGGTGGTGGACGAGGGCCGGCCGGTACGGGGCGGTCAGCGCGAGGAGACCGGCCGTGACCAGCCGCCGCTCGGTGCGATACCCCGCCTTCCTCGGGACGAGCCGCAGGCTTCGCACCGGTCGGTACGGGAACACGTCGGTATTCACGAGGCGCTCCCGAGCCACCACCACGCCCGGGTGCCGGCTGCCTGCGACCAAGGCGTGGACGAACTGCTCGGACAGAGCGAGCCAACTCTGCATCGAGTGGACGATCCAGCGCTCCCCAAAGCTGCCGCGCCATCCGTGAATGCCCGGCCCACGAGCGCGACTCCCCGATTGCATCGCCGGAGCCTACGTGCCTTCGTTTCTCCGCCGAACGATGGGCACGGACCAAACGGGACTGCGTCCCATCGCCCACAGTGGCGTCGAGCACGAGGCCCCGTCGGCAAGGGCAATCAGCAGCCGGCCGCGGGAAGGGCCGATTCCAGCCATGCCGGCGCCACGACGGGAGCTGCGTGATGCTCCCAAAGGTGCGCTTCTTCGTTGCAAGGGGGCAGCCTACGAACGCCGTGACCCTGGCGTGACCCAGGGAACTGGGAAAGCCCAGGTTGCGACGTCGCTACCCGGGAGCAACCGGCAACGTCGCTGAACAGGGTTTGCGGCCTCACCAGCAAGAACGAACGTGGGCGCAACAGGACTCGAACCTGTGGCCTCAGCCGTGTGAAGGCTGCGCTCTAACCAACTGAGCTATGCGCCCGCAGGCGGCAAATGGTAGTGCGATCCGGTGCGGGCTCTACCAGCGACGTGCTACGCCGAATCCAGGGGCGCCAGGTCGTCGAAGCCAACGATCACCTCCACCGCTGCCGCCGAGCGGATGACGACGAGGTCGGCGTGCTGGGGGCCGACCAGCTGCAGCCCAATGGGCAGGCCTTCCCCTGTCAGGCCCACCGACACGGTCGCAGCCGGAGAGCGGGTCATGTTGAAGGGATAGGTGAAGCGGGCCCAGTTGAGCTCCTCCTCACCGTTCACCAGCCCGGCCGGGGCGATCGCACGTGGCGGCGGTGGGCCCGCCAGCGTAGGGGTGACGAGCAGGCGGACGTCGTGGAAGAGCTGGACGAGGCGGGCGTTCAGGCGGTAGCAGGCGTCGAGGGCGTTCACCAGGTCGACCGCCGTCATCTTCTCGGCGGCTTCGTCGACCATGGCGGCCAGCAGCGGGTCGACCCTCTTCCAGACCTCGGTGCCCCGGTACGGAAGCAGACTCCTCGTGTTGTAGGCCAAGGCCATGGTCACCCAGTGGTCGACGGGGTCGGCGTCGAACACGGTGTCTACCTGTACCACCTCCACTCCCGACGCTTCGATCTTGTGCAACGCCGCCTCGCACAGCGCCTGCACCTCGGCGTCCAGTGGCGCATATCCCAGGGTCGGCGACCATGCCACCCGGGCGGGGAGCCTGGGCTCGAGGCGGGCGGCCGGCCATGACGCCTCCGGCCGGGGCAGAGAGCGCAGATCGGTGGGATCCGGGCCGACCACGACGTCTAGCGCGTGGACGATGTCGGCGACTGTGCGGGCCATCGGACCTCGCGTCGACAGGTCGTGCCAGTCGGGCGGGCCCGCTCCGCCCGTCGGAACCCGCCCCAACGACGGCTTGATCCCACTCAGCCCGCAGCACGACGACGGGATGCGGATGGATCCGCCGCCGTCCGACCCGGTGGCGAGCGGCACCATGCCCGCCGCCAACGCAGCAGCCGAACCACCCGACGACCCTCCTGGGCAATGGGTCAGCTTCCAGGGGTTGGCGGTCGAGCCGAACGTGGTGTTGTCGGTGTCCGCCTTCCATCCGAGCTCGGGTGTGTTGGTCTTCCCCACGGCGATGGCACCGGCTGCCTTGAGGCGGGCGACCAGAGCCGAGTCGCTCTTCGACGGAGGATCCTCGGCGAACGCGGCCGACCCGTGGCTGGTGACGAAGCCCTTTGCGTCCTCCAGGTCCTTCACGCCGAAGGGGATGCCGGCAAGCGGTCCCGGGTTCTCGCCCCGCGCCACTTTGTCGTCCACGGCCGAGGCGGCAACCAAGGCGGCTTCCCCGTCGACAGCGACGAATGCGTTGACCGAAGGGTTCAACGCCTCGATCCGCTCGAGTGCATGTCCGACGAGCTCGCGAGCCGAGATCTCCTTGCGCTGGACACGGTGGGCGAGGTCGGACAACGACTGGGTCCGGAAATCCATGGTTCCGGCGTACCACATAGGGTCAGGCACGTGCCCATCTCCGGAGCCGTCCTCGACCACGTCGCCGTGGCCGTCGAGCGCTGGGCCGACGCATGGCCCCGCTACGTGCGCGGGCTCGGCGGCAACTGGGCGTCGGGCGGGTTCAACGTCGGGTTCGCTCCCGCCCAGCTCGCTTACGGCAACGATGCCCGGCTCGAGGTGCTCCAGCCTTGGCAGACCGAGGCCAATGCTTTCCTCCGGCGCTTCCTCGACTCGAGCGGGCCCGGCCCACATCACCTCACGTTCAAGGTGCCCGACATCGAAGCGGCGCTGCAGGCTGTCCACGCGGCCGGAATGACCCCGGTGTCAGTCGACCTCTCCGACCAGGACTGGAAGGAGGCCTTCCTCCATCCTCGCCAGGCCATGGGCACGGTCGTTCAATTGGCCCAGGCCGCGGGATCCTGGGAGTCCCAGCCGCCAGAGGGCTTCCCAAAGGCGAGCGCTGCACCGGCTGACCTCGTGCACGTGACGCATGTCGTGGCCGACTGGGACGGTGCCGTGGCCCTCTTCGTCGGGTTCTTGGGTGGCACCATCCAAAGCGAGCTGAGCGCATCCTGGTCCGGCTGGAGGACAGCCACGGTGTCGTGGGCGGGACCGCTGCGGCTTCGGCTCGTGGCGTCCGATTCCGGTGGGCCCACCGATTCCTCGCTTTGGTCATGGCTCGACGGCCGGATCGGCCGAGTGCACCATCTCGCCTTTCGCCGGACCGGGGCCTCGCCGGGGCAGAAGGCGGAGGCGGGGCCCGTCCCGGGCGTCGTCGCCGGGGAGCACGTCGTCGAGCAGATCGCACCGGAGGACAATCACGGCACGCGCCTGGTCTTTCTGGACGCCACGGCTACCGCCGCCTCCGGACCCTCTGACAGCGCCCGATAGCCTGGACCGGTGGCCAGACGCGAGGACTCCGAAGAAACGTCGCTGCCCAAGCTGACGCTGGCACAGCGGATCCTCGCCGCGCTGCCCAACCTACAGCGCCAACCACACCCGACGACGACGCGCTCCGCGCCTGCCCGTTCGGCTTCGACGCGTCGGGTGTCGACCGGAACCGCCGGCAACGGCAGCGCCGCCGACCAAGACGGGGACGTCGTGCGGCCCGACGCCGTGATCGACTCCGGCGGATCGTCGACGACGGGCACCCGCTTGCGCGACGCCTTCTTGAGGCCTCCTGCCGACGGTGCACGGGGTGCGACGAAGACCGCTGATCCCTACGCCGACGTAAGTGTCGCCGACCTGCGCCAATCGATGAAGTATCTGGACGACCGCGAACGCGGCGTCCCGTTGCTCATCGGACCCCTCCTCGCGGTCCTCGACGTCGTCCTCACCGTGGTCACCCTGCACGCCAATCCGCCCGTGGGCCACAAGCACCACGCCGATCCAGGCAGCATCTTGGCGCTCGGCATCGGCTCGGCGGTGGTGGCGCTGCTCGTGGTGGCGGCGGCCCTGATGCGGCGTCGATCCTTCACGATCTTCGCCCTCCTGTTCGCCGGCTACGGCGGCGGGCTCGTCACCATGGTCCCGGCTTGGGCGGTGGCGGGATGGTTGTTCATCCGCTTCAACCGCATGCAGAAGGTGGTCGTGGCGCGCACCGGTGGCCCGGCCGCCGCCCGCCAGGCGGCGGCCAAACGGCGATCCGAACGCCCCCAAGCACGGCCTCGACTGGGCCGCAGGGAGAAGGCGCCCGAGCCCACCGGGCCGGCAGCCAACAAGCGCTACACGCCGCCCAAAGCGTGAGCGCCGAGCCCTACGCCTGGCCCCAGGCGGCGCGACGGGTGCTCGGTTCGTTCGAGGGCTGACCCTCTCCGCGGTCGAGCACCAGGGCGGAGCGCAGCAGACGCAGGATCTCCTGGCGCCTGCGCACCAGTGACTTGGCCGTCGGCTCCTCCCCGAGAGCGCGCAGCACCTCCACTTCGGTGATCATCCCCACCACCGTGGAGTAGATGGCGAGCAGCAGGAGCCGGGGATCATGGCGGCGCATGTGGCCCGTCTCCATCTCGGACTCGAGGAACGCCGATGCCCGGGCCACGAGCGGCTCGAGGGCGAGCGTGAGCCGGGTGGCGGCGGGAGGGCCGAGCCGCCCCGCCTCGCGCACCAGGCCGAGCAGCTCGGGCCGCTGGGCGGCCAGACGGAACACCGAACGCACCACCGCCTCGACCCGGGCCCAGCCGTCCCCGGCTCGGTCGAGGGCGCCTTGGAGGGCCTCGGCCAGCTCGGTGGCCGAGCGATCGATGAGCGCCTCGAGGAGCGCCTCTTTGGAAGGGAACCAGTACAGGATCGACTGCTTCCGCACCCCCAGCCCTTCAGCCAACGAGTCCAGAGAAGTGGCCTCGTAGCCGCGGGATCCGAACGAGACCAAGGCGGCGTCGAGGATCCGATCCGCCGTCGACGGGCCATCGCGGCCACGGCGGGCGGTCACGTCCGGGATTGGAGTGTCGGCCGGCTCGGGCAGGGCCTGAGGTCGGCCGGCAGGGTCCACCGGGCCGGAGGCTGGCGCCACCTACCATATGGTAGACGAGGCGTGGTAGACAGGAAAGGTGCCAGCTCCGGGCTCTCTTCCCCCTGTCGCCGACGCCCTTGACGGCCGCCACGTCTTCGTCACGGGCGCCACCGGCTTCCTCGGAACAGCCCTGGTGGAGCGGCTGCTGCGCAGCGTCCCCGGCTGTCGGGTCACGGTGCTGGTCCGGCCCACCCGCCGTCTCGGCGCCGAGGCCCGGGCTCAGCGGGAGATCATCCGAAACGACTGCTTCGACCGCCTCCGGGCCGAGTTGGGCGACGGCTTCAACGCCGTGGTCACCGAGCGCTTGGCGGCGGTCGGCGGAGACATCGGCACCGACGGCCTGGACCTGGACGCCGACGGCCAAGCCGCCCTGGCGGACGCCGACGTGGTCGTGCACTCGGCCGCCACGGTCGCCTTCGACGCCCCGCTCGACACGGCTGTGGAGGTGAACCTGCTCGGCCCCGCCCGCGTGGCAGACGCCATCGCGCAGGTGGCGGACCGCCGGCGGCTGTCCCATCCTGATCGCCCCCCCACGCACCTGGTTTCGGTATCCACCGCCTACGTAGCGGGCACGCACCAGGGCGAAGCGACCGAGACGCTCTTCGACGAGGCTCGCCGTTCGGGGGCACGGGCCCGCACCCACACCACGGTCACCACCGAGGTCGACCTCGACGCAGAGATCGAGAGTTCCCGGAGGCTGCGCGCCGACCTCGAGTCAGAGTCGCGCCGGCCGGCGCGTCTGTCGGAGTTCACCAAGGCGGCGCGCGCCGAGCTGGGGGCGGCGGGAACGCATCTGCTGGCCGAGCGCGCCGAACGGCTGCGCGGCGACTGGGTGCACCGCCGCCTGGTGGAAGCGGGCAGCGCTCGCGCCCAGGCCCTCGGGTGGCCCGACGCCTACGCCTTCACCAAGGCGCTCGGAGAGCGGGCGCTCGTGAGCCGCTACGGCGCCAGCGTGCCCATGACCGTGGTGCGTCCCTCGATCATCGAGTCGGCCCTGGCCGAGCCCCGCCCCGGGTGGATCCGTGGCTTTCGCATGGCCGAGCCCATCATCGTGTCCTACGCCCGCGGCCTGCTGAAGGACTTCCCCGGTATCCCCGAAGGAATCGTCGACGTCATCCCCGTCGACCTGGTGGTGGCGGCGCTGGTCGTGGTGGCCGCGGCCGGACCCGACCCCGCCGGGCCGCGCGCCGTCCACGTGGCCTCCGGCGTGCGCAACCCCCTGCGCTACGGCGAACTGCAGAGCCTGGTGCAGCAATGGTTCACCGAGCACCCGCTGTACGACGCCGACGGCCAGCCCATCGTCGTGTCGGATTGGTCGTTCCCGGGTCACGGCCGGGTGCAGCGCCAGCTGGAGCGGGCCACCAAGGTGCTCAAACTGCTCGAGCGGGTGCTCGGCGCCCTTCCCGTGCGAGGAAAGCAGGCCGAGATGGCGGCCGGCATCGAAGAGCGGCGCGACCGCGCCGAGCGCGCCTTGTCGTACGTCGAGCTGTACGGCGCCTACACCGAGACCGAGGCGCGTTTCCGGGTCGACCGACTCCTCGAGCTGCAGACACGCATGACGCCGGAAGACCGGTCAGCATTCTGCTTCGACCCCGCCGTCGTCGACTGGGAGCGGTACGTCTTCGACATCCACCTGCCCTCGGTCGTCACCCACGCCCGTGTGCGCTCGACCCCGGGACGCTCGACCATGGCCGGGCGCGCCGAGCGTGCCCGGTTGGCCATCCTCTCCCCCGACCGCCACCTGGCCGCCTTCGACCTCGAGAACACGCTGGTGGCCTCGAACGTGGTCGAGTCGTACACCTGGTTGGCCACCCGGCACCTGGCCGCCGGCGACCGCGCCGTGCTGGCGGCGAAGATCCTGCGCCAAGCGCCGGCCCTCTTGGCCATGGACCGGCGCGACCGGGGCGACTTCCTGCGCACCTTCTACCGGCGCTACGAAGACGCACCCGCTGGGCTCATTCGGGCCGACTCCATGGAGCTCTTCCACCACCTGCTCCTGGCCAAGTCCTTCCCGGCGGGCTTCGCCCGCATCCGGGCGCATCGGGCCCTCGGGCACCGCACGGTGCTCATCACCGGGGCGCTCGACTTCGTCGTCGACCCGCTGCGACCGCTGTTCGACGAGGTGGTGTGCGCGTCGCTGGGAGAGGACGCAGAGGGCCGCTTCACGGGCCGGCTCGAGCACCTTCCTCCCACGGGCGAGGCGAGGGCGTTGGCGCTGGCGGAGTACGCGGCGGCCGAGGGCCTGGACCTGGGCGAGTCGGTGGCCTACGCCGACTCGGCGTCGGACCTCCCCCTCCTCGAGTGCGTCGGCTTTCCCGTGGCGGTGAACCCCGAGTCCAAGCTGGCGGCTCTGGCGCGACGGCGCGGCTGGCACGTGGAACAGTGGGACAAGGCCGGCGGTGGTGCCCGGCCCCCGCTCCCCATGGGCCCGCTGGACCGCCACGTGTCGCGATGGTGGGCGCGCATCGACGGTGTCCTCGACGACCTGGCCGCCGGGGGTACGGCGCCAGCCGTGAGGCAGCGGGCATGAGAGGGCTCGTGTTCGAACGCAACCTCCCCCGCTTCGCAGCGGCGCGTGTGGCCGCATCGCTGGCCGGCTCTGGCCGCGGCATCGGGGTGAGCCCCCTGCGGCTCACCGACCTCGACGCCCCCGAGCTTCCCGGGCCCGGCTGGGCGCGGGTGCGGCCCCTGTTGGCCGGCATCTGCGGGTCCGACCTCTCCACCATCGACGGGCGCAGCTCGCGCTATTTCGAGGACATCGTCAGCTTCCCCTTCGTGCCCGGCCACGAGGTGGTGGGCGTGGTCGAGGAACCGGCCGCGCAAGGGGGTCCCGACGCCGGGACCCGGATCGTCGTCGAACCGGTGCTCGGTTGCGTGGCACGCGGCATCGATCCTCCGTGCGCGGCCTGCGCCGCCGGGCACACCGGCGGATGTGAGCGAGTCGCCTTCGGGCACCTGGCGCCGGGCCTGCAGATCGGCTTCTGCGCCGACACCGGGGGCGGGTGGTCGGCGGCGGGGCTGGTGGCCCACGTCTCGCAGCTGCACCCCGTGCCCGACGCGCTGTCGGACGAGGACGCCGTGATGGTGGAGCCCACCGCCTGTGCCGTGCACGCCGCATTGGCGGCAGGCGTCGTCCCCGGCGAGACCGTGGCGGTGCTCGGCGCCGGGACGCTCGGGCTGACCTTTCTCGCCGCCCTTCGCCACCTCACTCGGCCAGGGACGGTCCTGGCCGGAGCCAAACACCCCCATCAGCGGCGCCTGGCCGCAGAGCTCGGCGCCGACGTCGTGGTCGAGCCGGATCAGCTCACCCGGGCGGTGCGGCTGCGGTCGCGTTCGCTCGAAGCCTCGGGCGGGCTCACCGGCGGCGCCGACGTGGTCGTCGACTGTGTCGGGAGCGCGGAGTCGCTGACCGAGTGCCTGGGCATGGTCCGTCCTCGCGGCCGGCTGGTGCTCGTGGGGATGCCCGGAACACTGCGCGTCGACCTGGCGCCCCTGTGGCACCGCGAGGTGCAGCTGGTCGGCGCCTACGCCTACGGCACCGAACGCACCGAGAACGGCACTCGCCGCACCTTCGACATCGCCATGGAGGTAGTGGGCCGTTACGAACTCGGCGGGCTGGTGTCGGCCGCCTACCCGGTGGAGCGCTTCGAGGAGGCGCTGGCCCATGCCGGCGCCGCCGGCCGTCGTGGATCGGTCAAGGTCGTCTTCGACCTGCGACCGAAGCGCCGCTCGAGGAACGGCGCAGCGCCGGGCAGGGTCGAGGAGGCCATTCGATGAGCCCACGTCCCGGCTTCATGCTCGAAGTCGACCGCTCCACCCCTCCCACCTTGTTCTGGCACGGCGAGGGGTTTCACTTGGAGCGGCTCCCCGAAGGAAGCCGGGTGCTCTACGGCCCCGAGCCGCTCGAGGCGCTCGCCGATCCGGTGTCCGCCATCCGCCGCGCCCTGTTCGAGCCGCTCGGCGACAGCGCCCCCTTGCCGGAGCTGCTGCGACCCGGCATGCGACTGACCATCGCCTTCGACGACGTGTCCCTGCCCCTTCCCCCCATGCGCCGTCCCGACGTTCGGCAGTTGGTGATCGAGCAGGTCCTCGACGTCGCCGCCGAAGCGGGGGTCGACGACGTCGTGCTCATCGCCGCTTTGGCGCTCCATCGCCGCATGACCGACGCCGAGCTCCGCCATGCGCTCGGCGACCGGATCTACGAGGCCTTCGCCCCCCACGGGCTCCTGCGTCAGCACGACGCCGAAGAACCGGCTGCCCTCGTGCTCCTGGGGGAGACCGACCAGGGCGAAACGGTCGAGATCAGCCGCAGAGCGGCCGAGTCCGACCTGCTCGTCTACGTGAACATCAACCTTGTACCTATGGACGGGGGGCACAAGAGCGTGGCCACCGGCCTGGCCAGCTACCGCAGCCTGCGCCATCACCACAACGCCCGGACCATGCAGCACAGCCGCTCCTTCATGGACCAGGAGCACTCCGAGCTCCACTCGTCGAACTGGCGCATGGGACGGTTCATCGCCGCCTCGGGCGTCAAGGTGTTCCAGATCGAGACCACGCTCAACACCGACACCTTTCCCGAACAGTTTCGCTTCCTGCAGCGCCGTGAGTGGGAGTGGACGGCACGCGACCGCGCCGCCTTCGTCGCCTCGTCCTCGGCGTTGGCGCGCACTCCGCCGCGTGTGGCCCGGACGATCTTCCACGCCATCAGGTCGCCACATCGCATGACCTCGGTACAGGCGGGCGAGGTGGAGGCGGTGCACGCTCGCACCACGGCCAACGTCTACGCCCAGCAGCTCGTCGAGGTGGACGGGCAGACCGACGTGCTCACCATGGGACTTCCCTACATCTGTCCCTACAACGTGAACTCGATCATGAACCCGATCCTGGTGGCCTGTCTCGGCCTCGGCTACTTCTTCAACATGTACCGGGGCCGTCCCCTCGTGCGCCAGGGCGGTGTGGTCATCATGAGCCACCCCACCCCGTGGGCGTTCAGCCCGGTGCACCACCCGAGCTACATCGACTTCTTCGAACAGGTCCTGTCCGAGACCACCGACCCGCTCGAGGTCGGGAAGTTTGAAGAGAGCTTCGCCACCGATCCGTGGTACGTGCACCTGTACCGGACGGGCCACGCCTACCACGGCGTCCACCCCTTCTACATGTGGTACTGGTGCGCGCATGCCCTGGAACACCTGGGCGGGGTGATCGTGGTAGGCGGCGACCGGGCGGCGGTGCGGCGCCTCGGGTTCACGCCTGCCTCCACCATGGCCGACGCGCTCGAGATGGCGACTGACGTGGTGGGCCCGGGCCCGAGCATCACCCATCTGCACGCCCCGCCCCTCGTCATGGCGGACGTCCGCTGAGGAGTCCGGTGAAGAACGGATCGCCCCTCGGCAAGCTTCGGGCGCCGCTGCAGCGAGCGCGCTTTCCGTGGGCGGCTCCCACCTGGCCCACGGGGATGGAACGCCCCGCTCCCGATCGCGGCGTCGGCGTCGATTACGACACGCAGTGGGCGCGCCGGTATCCGGCGCGCCTGGCTCGCGCTGTCGTCCTCGACAACCTCACCCGACCGCTGGCTCACGCCGTCGCCGCCCCCGCCGTGATCGGGGAGGAGATGCTGAAGCTCGCCGAGCAGCCGGTGATCCTTGCCGCCAACCACGCCAGCCACCTCGACACCCCGCTGCTCCTGTCCGTGCTGCCGCTCCCCATGCGCCATCGAACCGTGGTGGCCGCCGCCGCCGACCACTTCTTCGACCGTCGGTGGAAGGCGCACTTGTGGGCCGGAGCGCTGAACGCCATCCCCATCGAGCGCCACCGTGTCAACCGGCGCTCGGCCGACATGGCAGCCGACCTGCTCGAAGAAGGCTGGAACCTCGTCATCTTCCCGGAGGGCGGTCGTTCGCCGGACGGTTGGCTCCAGCCCTTCCGGGGCGGCGCCGCTTACCTGGCCGTGCGCAGCGGCCGGCCGGTGGTGCCGGTGCACCTGAGCGGGACGTGGCGTCTGCTCCCCAAGGAGGCTCGACGGCTGCATCGAGGGCGCACCGCCGTGCGCTTCGGCGCGCCGCTGCACCCCGACCCCGGCGAGGACGCCCGACGTTTCGGAACCCGCATCGCCGCGGCCATCACCACCATGGCGGACGAGGCCGACAGCGACTGGTGGACGGCGCGAAGGCGCGCTGCGGCCGGGGTCACCCCGCCGGGCACGGGGCCCGTGGCGGCACCGTGGCGCCGGGCATGGGCGCTGGGCCCCGATCCCGCCTCTACCGAGGACGAGGACCCGGGCCGCTGGGCGGTTCGCGTCGGATCGCGCTGAGCGTCGGCAGCTACGGGCGGCGGACCCGGACCCGCCGCCAAGCCGGATGCTGCAGCGCGCTGAGCCGTTCGGTGCGCAGAGCCCGTTCCTCGTCGTCGTCCAGAGCCAGGGGCGCCTCACCGGTGGCGCGAGCCAGCAACAGATCGGCGAATGCAGGATTCCGGGCGAGCACCGGACCATGCAAGTACGTGCCGAACACGTTGCCGCTCCATGCGCCTTCGGTGCCGTCACCGTTGCCGACGCCGTGCCGCAGGTTGGCGAGCGGCGCCACGCCCCGACCCAGCCGCGTGTGACCACTGTGGTTCTCGAACCCGGTGAGCGCGTCGTCGAGCGGTGACGAGGCGAGCGGCTCGGCGAGGAGCTCGCCCACCGCACGCCGTCCCGGGCCCTTGAACGTGCTCACGTCGAGGAAACCCAACCCGGGCCGGGACGCCCCGGCGGCGTCGGGGAAGCTGGTGCCGAGCAGTTGGTACCCGGCGCACACACCCAACATCGCCGCACCCTGGGCTACGGCCTGCCCGAGCGGGCTGGACGACAGCTCGGCGCCCGCTTGGAGCTCGGGACCGTCCTCACCGCCGCCGAGCAGGTACAGGTCGCCGGCGGCGGGCAGTGGCCGTCCCGACGAGGCGAGCAGCAGCTCCACCGAGGCGCCGCGCCAAGCGGCGCGCGCCGCCAGCACACGGCCGTTGCCGGCGTCGCCGTAGGTGCCGAGCAGGTCCGGATGCACGACGACCACACGCAGCGCCGACACGCCGTCGCTCAGGCGCCGACGGCGCTTCTGGCCTACGGAACCCGAAGTCTCGGCGGGCTGGCGAGCCACCGGGACGGCGGCGGCGGGCCGGAAGGTGCGCAAGGCGGGAGCCGGCGGCTCCGCCCGGCGGTCACGGCCGGAACGCTCGGCGAGCCGGCGTCGGAGGTCCTGAAAGGCGGTGTAGTTCCCGACGTACTCGACGCGCCGCGCCCCGCTGGCACCGAGAGCGTCGAGTTGGTCGTCGACGACGGTGTGCGAGACCCCGGCGTAGCGCAACCGCACGGCGAGATCGCGGGCTCGCTCCCCTGTGGCCACCACGTGGCGGCCGGCGAGACGCTCGAAAGCCACGTCCCACAGCCACGACGGGTCGTGCCCGTCGGCGATCCGGGCGTTGATGGCGATCACCACTGGCTCGTCCCCGCCTTCGAGAAGGTCGAGGAGCTCGGTCCAGCCGGCGGGGTTCTTCGCCAGCAGGAGCCGAGCGTGCACGGTGCCAGAGGTGACGACCGAGAAGCGGCCCTCCACGTCGCCCACCGTCGCCATGGCCGAGAGCGCCTGGGCGATGTCCACGCCGAGCACCTCGGCGGCTGCGAGTGCCATGACGGCGTTGGCGCGGTTGAAGCGCCCCGGAAGCGACAAGCGCAGCGAACGGCGCCGGCCGGCGGCGTCCACCACCTCGTCGCCGTCGAGCGACAGCACCGGGTCAGGCCGGCGCAGCCCGCATCCGCTCGACCAGCCGAGGCCAGTCGGCTCGAAGATCACCGGACCGTCGCACGCCGGACAGCCCACGGCATCGGACCGCCACAGCTGGCCCGCCCCCACCCAGCACACCTTCGGCGCCGTCGACGCCCCCCACACCACCAGTGGGTCGTCGGCGTTGGCCACGACCGTCCCGCCGTCGAAGCGCGCCAGGGCTTCCCGGAAGCGGCTGGCCACCATGCGCACTTCGCTCACCCGGTCGAGTTGGTCACGCGACAGGTTGAGGAGCACGACGATCTCCGGAGCCAGCGCGTCCTTGGCCCGGCCCACGTAGCCCTCGTCCACCTCCAGGACCGCCCGGAGTCCGGGGGCGGCAGCGAGGGCGGCGGCCAAGCCGGCCGGCAGATTGGAGCCGACGGCGTTGGTGGCCACCCGGCCGGTTCCCCCGAGGGCACTCACGAGCAGCCGGGTAGTGGTGGTCTTGCCGTTGGTGCCCGTCACGAGCGCCGCAGTGCGACCTCGGCCCAGGCGTGCCAGGAGGTCGGGCTCCAAGGCCAGGCCCACGCGGCCGCCCACCACCGAGCCCGAGCCCATCTTGAGCCGCCGGGACAGCCCCCCCACGGCGAGCGTGGCCCAGGCCGCCGCCCGCGCCCGCCCCGTGAGCGGCGCGGTCGTGGCGGGCGGCGTCACTCGCCGGCGTGCCCGGGTGGGAAGGTGCGGGCCAGCTCCTCGGCCGTGGGCTCATGGCGGCGACGAGCCTCGGCCGGAAGCAGCGCCGAGATGGCGTCCATCACCGCGGCGGTGTCGGCAGTGGCGTCGGCCAGGCCGAGCGGCACCGGGGTCCCCACCCGTACGCGCACCAGGGGCGGGCGGAGCACGTTGGTGACGTTGGGCACCCGCGCCGATCGCGGCCACACGCGCTCGCTCCCCCACAACCCGATCGGCACGACGGGAGCGCCGGTCATGGCCGCAAGGCGGGCCACGCCGGTCTTTCCGGCCAGGGTGGTCTCGAAGAACGCCCGGCCCCGGGGGATGGTGCCCTGGGGAAGGATCACGACCACCTCGCCCGCCTCGAGAGCACGGCGAGCCTCGCGTAGCGGCGCGTCGGAGCGCGAGCCGCGGTCGACGCATATGCCGCCCAGGGCCCGGGCGATCTGGCCGACGACGGGCGCGTCGAACAGCTCCCGCTTGGCGAGGAAGCGCACGGGCCGACCGAGGCGCGCCGCCACCATGGCCAGGGCGGCGACGTCGAAATAGCTCCGATGGTTCGACGCCAACAGCGCCGGTCCTCGAGACGGGATGTGCTCGACCCCTTTCACCTCGAAGCGGGCGTACGGGACGAGCTCGGGGCGCACGAAGGGACGCAGCAGGTGGTAGGGCTCCAACCCGAGCACCTTGGGCACGCCGGGGGGCCGGTCCCAGTGGTCGAGCGGCCAGCGGCGCAGCGTCGCCACGAGATGCAACCGGCGGTCGGGATTGACGACGTGCGGATGGCCCACCGCCGCCAGCAGGGGCAGGTCGAAGAAGCTGTCGGAATAGACATGGCTGGCCCGCAGATCCACGCCGTGCTCGGCGGCGAAGCGGCGGACGGCGACGAGCTTGCCGCGTGACCACACGAAGGGACCGTCGATCGCTCCGGTGTAGCGACCCTGGCGGCGGGCGTAGCGGGTGGCGATCACGTCGTCGAAGCCCATCAACTCGGCGAAGGGGGTGATGAGGTCCACGGGGGTCGTGGTGGCCAGCACCAGCCGGCGCCCCATGCTCCGGTGCTCGGCGAGCACGGCGGGCGCGTACGGCTGCACCAACGCCGCCAGCTCTGGAGCAGCGAGTTGGCCGGCGCGGCACACGGCCTCGACGGCCCAGCCGCGGACGAAGCGCGGTGCGGCGCGCACCATGGCCATGAAGGGCACCGATTCACCCATCAGGTCGTAAGCGGCGTAGAAGAGGCGCTCCCCCGGCAGCGACCGGCGGCCTTCGAACAACCCCTCGGCGTGCATGGCGGCGCTCAAGACCAGCCCGCTCGCCCCGCGCAGCAGGGTGCGATCGAGATCGACGAATACCGCCTCCCGCTGTCGTGGCGCGCTCATGGGCGAGACGATACCGGGAGGGCCTGCTGGCACCTCGGGCGGAAGCCACCGCGCCCCCGCTCCTCCCGCGCAACTCCCCCACACGCGACGAAGGGACCGGCGGGGGAAACCGGCCCCTTCGTACCGACTCGACAGGAAGCGGAGGGGGGGTGTCCGTCCTGTGGTCTGCGCCCATTGTGCGGGATGGGCCACGATCTGTCAAACAGCTAAAAGAGATTTGTGCTATCTGTATTAGCGATGGAACTCCGACACCTCCAGGCCCTGGTGGCGGTGGCCGAGCACCGCTCCTTCTCCTCCGCCGCCGACGCCCTCGGCACGGTCCAGTCCAACGTGTCGGCCCACGTGGCCCGGCTGGAGCGGGAGGTGGGCGCCACTCTGGTGGACCGCTCGGCCGGCACCCTCACCCCCGAAGGGGAGGTGGTCGTGGCCCGCGCCCGTCGGGTCGTGGGCGAGCTGGAGGCCATGACCGCCGACCTGGGTGCCCTGCGAGAGGACGTGGCGGGCTTCGTGCGGGCCGGCATGATCGGCACCACGGCACGCTGGCTGGTGCCGCCGCTTCTCTCCGAGCTTGGTACCCGTCATCCCAACCTCCGCCTCACCGTCGCCGAGGGCACCAACACGCTCCTCGAGCCGCAGCTCGCCGCCGGGCGGCTGGACATGGCCGTGCTCACCCTGCCGGTCGGGGGGCGGGACCTCACCTTCGAGCCGCTGTTCGAGGAGGACTTGGTGTTGGTGGCGCCGGTGGACGACCGGACCTGGGGCGGCACGGGGCGCATCGATCTGTCCGAGCTCGCCGCCGTCGACTTGCTCCTGCCCGCCGCGGGCACCTCTTTCCGAGCCGAGATCGAGGCCGCCACCAAGCCGATGGGCGTGACGCTGCGAGCCCGGGCCGAGGTGGACGGCGTGCAACTCCTTGCCACGCTCACCTTCGAGGGATACGGACCGGCCATCCTTCCTGCTACCGCGGTGCCTCACCACCTGCGGCCCAGTTTTCGCCTCCTGTCGGTCGACGGACTACCGGCTCGCCGCGTCGGCCTGGCTCTGCGCACCCGGGCCATGCCATCCGCCCCCACCCGGGCGGTGCTCGAAGCCCTGCGCCGACTCGTCGTCGGGCCCGAGCGCCTTCCCGAGGGCTTGCGCGCCGTGATCCCGGCGGCGGTGTCGCGCGCCGAGGGGTCGTGGCGACCGGTGGGCGTGCCCAACGGCTGACCGCTCGATCACACGAGCGGCTCTCCGCCGGCTCGACGACGGGGTCAGTGAAGCGTCGGCGGGCGCGGTTCGCGCCACATGAACCACAGGCGCGGGCCGCCGCGTGGGACGTCGAGCTCCCCGGTCACCTCGAAACGGTGGCGCCCGTAGAAGGCGAGGTTCCGCTCCTTGGACGACTCCAGATAAGCAGGCAGTCCCTCCTGGTCGCAGCGTTCCAGGACCGGTGCCAGCAGCGAGGAGCCGATGCCGTGTCCCTGACGGGCGGGTTCGGTGCCGAGGGTGGCCAGGTACCAGTGCGCCTGGCGCGGACGTCGCCGGTCCACTTCGGCCAGAAGACCGGCGGCGTCGGGGAGACGGCGTCCCAGGAACACCAGCTCTCGCAGCAGGGGCGACAGATGCCAGAGATCCCGCCAGCCGGGCTTCGGCTTCCCCGGCGGTGCCCACAGCGCGGCGCCGGCGACGTCGTCGGTGGTCCACACCTCCCCGTCGGCCCCGTACATATGACGAAGCTGGATGCCGAAGAACCGCCGCAACCCTCGCAGGCGGCGCCGTTCATCGGCGAACATGAAACACGCCACCGGGTCGTCATAAAAGGCGCGAGTCAATACCTCGACGAGCGACCCCACGTCCGCGTCTGTTGCACGGCGGGTATTGGGCGCCGACGCTTGCGCACGCTCGGGCCCATCGTCGGAGGCGTCACCCACCCGTCGAATGCTATGGCGTGCGGCACGACCCGGCCGCGGTCAGTTGACCGACGGCGAGGGCGGGTAGGCAGCGAGCATCGCTACCCTTCCTCCCTGGCGTTGCAACACGTCGTGCCACAGCGCTTCGGGATCGCCGGTGAACACGTCGGACGCCAGCGCCTCGAAGACGAACCACCCCTCGTCGTCGAGTTCTGCTTCGAGTTGGCCGGGGGCCCAGCCGGCGTACCCGGAGAAGAGGCGTACCGCGTCGAGCGTCACGGGCTGGCCGTCCGGGGCGGTCGACAGGTCCACGACCCCTACCCCGGCGACCACTTCGCGCCAGTTGCCCTCGGCCGGGGCCGAAGGCGCCCCGTGTCGGCTGGCCATGCCGATCACGGCGTCGGGTGACACCGGGCCGCCCGAGAACACCACCCCGGGTGGAGCCGCCTCGGCCAGCGATGCCCAGCGCTCCAAGATCTCTTCTACGCCGACATGCAGTGGCCGGTTGAGCACCACCCCGACCGCCCCCGGCTCGTCGTGCTCGAGCACGAGCACGACCGTGCGAGCAAAGTTGGGGTCGGCCAGCTGCGGCGCGGCCACGAGCAGCCGTCCGCCCAAGCGCTCGGCGTCGCCTCCGTCCGAGCCGGGGTACGGGTCAGCGCTCTCCGCCACGAACCGATCTTGCCCCGGCGGCCCCCGGGCCGACGATCACGCCGGGCGGACGCGCTGGCGGTCTGAGCAGAGGAAACGGGTGTTTCACCACCACGGGCGGCCAATGACCCGCCGATTGTGCTGAAGCGAGTCGGGGTAAATGGCACCGACGACCCGTTTTCGCGGCAGGGCAGAGCCCGCCGAGAACCGGAGGGCCGGAGGTTCGCAGCAGCCCTGGTAACCGACGTGTCGGGACAGCAGGCTGCGGAGAGAACGGCTCGTGGCAACCCCGCCGGCCACGTGTCAACCCTTTCCGCAGCCTGCTGTCCTGGTGGCGGGTAGGAAGGGGGCGTGGCCAGGACCGTCTCCATCAGCAACCCCGACAAGGTGCTCTATCCGGCGTCGGGGTTCACCAAGGCGCAAGTCGTCGAGTACTACCGCACCATCGCCCCTGTCCTCGTCCCCCACCTGAAAGGTAGGGCCCTCACCCTTCGCCGCTTCCCCGACGGTGTCGAGGGCCAGTCGTTCTTCGAGAAGCGGTGCCCCTCGCACGCACCGGAGTGGGTGACGACCGTCGAGGTGGGCCGGTCCTCGGGCCCGCCCTATCGGGCCTGCTCGGTCGAAGACGCCGACACCGTGGTGTGGCTGGCCAACCTGGCCGCCCTGGAGCTTCACCCTTCTCTGTCCTTGGCCGCCGAGCCCGAACGTCCCACCACGATGGTGTTCGACCTCGATCCCGGGGCGCCGGCCGCACTGGCGCAGTGCGCCGAAGTCGCCGTGGCCTTGCGTGCCCTTCTCAGCGATCTCGAGCTCGAGTCACTGGCCAAGACGTCGGGGTCGAAGGGCATGCAGGTGTACGTCCCCCTCAACACGCCCGTGGACTACGACACCACCAAGCTCCTCTCGCACACCATCGGCCTCGTCATCGAGAAACACCTTCGGCCCCTCGTGGTCACGACCATGGCCAAGCAGGACCGACCCGGAAAGGTGTTCATCGACTGGAGCCAGAACGACCGAGCCAAGACGACCGTGAGCGTCTACTCGTTGCGCGCCCGAGCCCAGCCGGGGGTGTCCACGCCGCTCACGTGGGAGGAGGTGGAGGCAACGGTCGGCACAGACGGGACGGCGCTCGCGTTCACCCCTGGCGACGTGTTGCGACGGGTCGAGGAACGAGGCGATCTGTTCGAACCCGTCTTGCGGACACGGCAGTCCTTGCCGGCACAGGTCATAGACCTTCTCGGCGCCTCGGACCACTGAGGAGCGCTTCCCGACCCGTGGCGCCGGTTCAACGGGGGGTGTCGTTTCCGTCTTCGACAATCGGGTAAGGCGCCTGCCAGCACGTCTTTTCAAGAGCTGCAGGTGAGAAATGCCCGACCCAGGCGAGCCGTCGCCGTCCGATCCTCTTCCTGAACCAGGGTCTCCGTCACGACCTCGAGACGTGGGCGAGCTGCGTCGGCGCATCGAAGCCCACATCGAAGGCCGCTACGCCGTCCCCGAGGAGGCGCCTTCCACTCAACGGATCCCGGCTGTCGGCCCGTCGTCGACCCTGCAGATCCCGGCAGTCGACGCCGCTCGCCCAGGACCGCGGGCGGTTCCGGACTCCGGGGGCGGGCAGCGGCGACGCCGCCGGCCGGTCGCTGCCGTGTTGCTCGTCAACCTGATCGGCGCCGCCCTGTTGGCTGTCCTCGTGAGCGGATTGGCCGGTTGGGCGACCGGCACCGGCGGAGGCGGGTCCGGGGCGGGCGGGCAGCAGTCGCACAGCCAGCGACCGCCGACACAGGCCGCCACCCCTCCGTCTACGTCGACGACCGCACCTCAGCCGGCCTTCGCCAACTCCCCGGCGACAACGGCGGTTCCCACCACCGACGTCCCGGCGACCGACTACACCGGCTCCTCTTCCGGCGCGGCGAGCTCTCCGACTTCCACCTCCACGACCAAGCCGCCTGCGACGTCGACCACGACCACCACCAGCCCGACCTCCACGACCACCACCACGCAGCCCAGCAGTGGTGGGGCCAGCACCACGAGCGGATGACCGCGCGTTTCTCGAAAGCGCGGCGCCGCACAGGCCGCACAACGAGGGGCGAGTTCAGCCGAGGGCGCGCACCAACTCGCTGAGGGCGTCGAGCTGCTCCATGTAGTGCTCCCGCGAGCGATGGACGAAGCGCACGTGCAGTCCGGTGGCACCGGCGGCGACGTAGGCCTCAACCGTCTCGCTGCAGGGACCGGGCTCACTGACAGGGTCCATCGGTGGCTCAGGGGCGAGGATCACTTCGAAGCGTTCCCGCTGGGCTCGTCGGACGGACAGATCCTCGTCGTCCAGAAGCGTCTGCAGCTCGGGGAGCGTCAAGCCGAACGGGATCCACCCGTCGCCCAGCTCGAGCGCCCGCCGCAGGGATCGGCGGGTCCGTCCTCCCACCCAGATCTCCACGTGGCGCGCCATCCCGCACGGATCCACGACCACGTCGTCGAAGGCGTAGTACGCACCGTGGTATTGCGGGCGCTTATTCCCGAAACTGGCGCGGATGGCCCGCAACGCATCGTCGGCGCGAGCGCCGCGTTCGGCGTAGGGCACGCCGAGCAACTCGAACTCGGGGCGCAGCGTCCCCACCCCCACCCCGAGGATGACCCGTCCGCCACTGGCCTCGTCCAAGGAGCCGTAACGCTTCACGACTTCGAGAGGATGGTGATACCCGAGCACGAGGACGTGGGTGAGCAGTCCGATGGTCGACGTACGAGCGGCAGCGAACGACAAGGTGGCCAAGGGGTCCCAGTAGCGGCCACCACGCGTGGAGGCCACCGGGGTGGGGATGCAGACGTGCTCGGGGCAGGAGAACCACTGATATCCCGCCTTCTCGGCGGCGGCGACGACGGTAACGACGTCCTCGATGCCGGCATCGTCCTCCCACGGCGGCGGGTCGAAGCGCGGGTTCAAGTTCACCACCGGCGTCACGATGCCGAGTTGCAGCTTCACCACTCCACCTTTCCTTGCATCACCTTCACACCACGAACAGCACGATGCCGGCCGACAACCCCACGGCGACGATGACGAGGCGCAGCATGCCCGGGTCGAGGCGCCTGCCCACCACTCCCCCGATCTGACCCCCCACGACGGCGCCGGCGGCGATCAACCCGGCCGCCTCCCACGCCACATGGGTGACCGATACGAAGAAGAGCGCCGCAACGCCGTTCGCCACCAGCGCGAGCACGTTCTTGGTGGCGTTGAGCCGCTGCAGGCGGTCCGAGAGGAACGTGCCGAGAAGGCCTAGCAGGACGACGCCCTGGGCTGCCCCGAAGTAGCCGCCGTACACCCCGGTGACGAGCACCGAGGCATAGAGCCACCAGCCGCCGTGCGGGGAGCGCCGAGCCCGGACGTCGAGACGACGGGCCAGCGCAGGCTGCACGGCCACGAGCACGGTCGCCAGCAAGATGAGGGCCGGGACCACGTCGCGAAAGACGTGGCGCGGCAGCGCCAGAAGGAGGATCCCCCCCACCACGGCCCCGATCGTCGAGGCACTGCCGAGGACGGCCAGCCGCCTGCTCTGGCCGCTGAGCTCGGATCGGTACGCCACCACCGCACTGGCGGAACCGGGCACGAGCCCGACGGTGTTGCTCACGTTGGCGAGCACGGCCGGGTACCCGAAGGCGAGGAGCGTGGGGAAGGTGATGAGCGAGCCGGCGCCCACCACCGTGTTGATCGTCCCTGCCGCCAGCCCGGCCGCGACGATGGCCAGAGCCTCGGGCACGGACATGGAGAGGGTCTAGTGGACGACCTTCCCTTCCTCAACATTGGCACCACGTGGCCGGCATCCCCACAGGGGACGCGATTCCCGCCGGAACGAGGTTGACCTGGTCCGTTCCAACGGGGTTCCCACGCACGTTCCGGACATCGCCAGGCGAACAGGTGACCGCCGTGCTCGAATTGGGCATGATGGCTGACTGGTGGCGGGGCATATGGCGCCCTTGCGGCCACTCGTGTCAGGACCAGGTCAGGGAAGAGGGTGCCGATGGCCACAGAAGTGAATTTCGAGGTGACCGAGAGCGACCGGGACGGCGTGCCGTTGCTCTCGGTGCGGGGCGAGGTCGACGTCTCCACCGCTCCCGAGCTGCGGGAACGCCTCCTGGCCCTGGCTGAGGGTGGCAAGACGACGGCCGTGGTCGACCTGAGCGAGGTGTCGTTCGTGGACTCGACGGCCCTCGGGGTCCTCGTGAGCGGGGTGAAGCGCCTGCGCAGCGAGGGCGGCGACCTGCGCTTGGTGGTAACCGAGCCCCGGATCTCGAAGGTCTTCGAGATCACCGGCCTGACCGACGTGTTCAAGATCTATCCCTCGGCGGACGAAGCCGTGCGCGCATGAGCGACGCAACCTGGGCTGTGCCGGGAAACGACGTCCTTCATGAGCGCGACCACGTCGAGCTCTCGCTGCCCGCTCGGCCCGAGCTGCTCTTCCTGGTCCGGATGACGGCGGCCGCCGTCGCTTCCCGCGCCGACTTCGGATACGACCAGATCGAAGACCTGCGCCTTGCCATCGACGAGCTGGCGCTCACCGTCTCGGGCGACGAGGCGACGGCGGGACGGCTGCAGCTCTTGTTCAAATGGACCGAGGATGCGATCGAGGTCGTGGGGATCTACGAGCCCGACGAGGCAGAGGGACCCCGGCGGGACCTCGGTGTGGCCCAACCGGCCAACGAGCTCTCGGCTCGGATCCTCGATGCCTTGGTGGACGAGCACGGCGCTGACGTCGTCGGTGGGTGTCCTCGAGCATGGCTGAGGATGCGGCGCCGGAAAGCCAGTCGGCAGTGACCGTGGAGGTACGTGACCGCAGCGAGTTGCGGGCCATGTTCGTGGAGTTCGCCCGCGATCGAGACGAGACCCTTCGCGCCAGCCTCATCGAGGCCCACATCGGCTTGGCCGAGCACCTTGCCCGCCGCTTCACCCACCGCGGCGAGCCGTATGACGACTTGGTGCAGGTGAGTTCTCTCGGCCTCATCAAGGCCGTCGACCGCTTCGACCCCGACCGTGGCGTCGAGTTCACCACCTACGCCACGAAGACGATCCTGGGCGAGCTCAAACGGCACTTCCGTGACAAGGGTTGGGCCATCAGAGCGCCGCGCCGGGTCCAGGAGCTCTACCTCCACCTGGGCCAAGCCATCGGCCAGCTTTCCCAGGAGCTGGGGCGTTCTCCGACGATCAAAGAGTTGGCCGTCGAGACGGGAGCCTCAGAGGACGACGTGATCGAAGCGTTGGAAGCGGGCCAGGCCTATCGGTCGGCGTCTCTGGACAGTGCCGGCCCCGACGAGGAGGGCCTCGGCTCACGCCTGGGGGTCGAAGACGAACGCTTCGGGGACGCGGAGTGGCGCGCCGTCCTGCTTCCCCATCTGGAGCTCCTGGCGGAGCGCGACCGCGAAATCCTCCGCCTGCGTTTCGTCGACGGCCTCACGCAGTCGGAGATCGCCGCTCGCATCGGCATCAGCCAGATGCACGTATCGCGTCTGCTGACGCGGAACCTCAACGCGCTGCGTCACGCGTGCGCGCCCGCCGTCGAGGGCCGCGCCGGCGAGATCGCCAAAGAGCCTGACCCCGCCGAGAGCGACTGAACGCTCCCCCGCCCGCCCCCTGTCGGCGGCGGGGCCGCTCACCGTGGCGACCCTTCCTCTTAGCTGTCGGAGGTCGTCGCAGGCGAGCACTTCGTGGGCTACCGCCGCTCGGCTCGCACCTTCGGCCGCGACCGCGTCTGCACGCACGGGGGATGCGCCACTCGCCTCTCGATGTACAACTCGGGCAAACTGTGTGCCGTCCACACCTCCTTCCGGTCGGCGGGAGCTGACGCCACCCTGCGGATCATGCCCGACGGGCACGAGCCTCAGCCGACGGACGTCGCCGCGGCGCAACCAACGGCGCCACCTGTTGATCGCACGAGGCGGCAGCGGCGCGCCCCGCACACCGAGCCTCCTCCGCACCGCGCTGCCAGCTGACCGACCGCCGTCGGCCCGGATTTTGTGGATCTGGTGGGAGTCTCCGGCGGCGCATGCGGGGTAGACCGGGATGGGCACGATTCGCGCACCCTCCGCCCGCGTGCCTACGAGGTGCTGGTCCAGCCCGGAGACCCTGGTGGCAGCGGGTTCTCTCGCTGTGGAGCCCACCGGGGCCCGGGCGGGCCCGCCTCAAGCGACTCTTCGCTGGGCTCACGCGTGCGCCGGTCTTTGTGCAGCCTCGGTGCCGCGCCCGACCCGAGGGCAAGGTGCGCAGGCGAAGACGCGAACCGGCCCCGGCGCGTCCTTGCACCGGGGCCGGCCAGAGAGCAAAGCCGAGCGATGCTCAGCTGAGCCCGACAGCTCGGATGTCGATCACACGTAGGTGTCGATGTCGTCTCGGCGCATGACGCGCCCCGTCGGGCCGTCGATCATCGTGGTCCGACGTCGATATCCGCCCCATGGACCGGCACCCCACAACAGCAGCGACACCAGCACACCGAAGGCGCCGACTCCCATGAGAATGTCACCCACGACGTTCCAGTTGACACCGTGGCTCTGCGTCACCGTGATGGCGAAGGCCAGCACGGCGCCGATGGCGAACATCACGATGCTCGTTGCGAGACCCATGATCCCGTCCTTCCCTCTCACGTTGGGGAAGCCGCTCGACCACTCAACGGCCGGCCGCGCTCCTTCCGACCAGGAAGTACCCGTCGAGAGCCTTCGATAACCCGAAGCGTGGCTGCGCCACCGCATTGGGCGTTGCGCAACGCCTCTCCCGGCGGCGCGCACTCGCAAGCGGGAAAGATCGATGGCGGTGCCAGAGCTCGAGACGTACCGGTCCAAGCGGCGGCCGGAGCGGACCCCTGAACCGTCCGGAGGCCGGAAGGCGAAGAAGGGTGCGCCCGGCAATCGCTTTGTGATCCAAGAGCACCACGCCCGCGCCCTGCACTGGGACTTCCGCCTGGAACGGGACGGGGTGCTGGTGTCCTGGGCGGTGCCGAAGGGGCTACCGGTAGACCGCCACACCAACCGCTTGGCCAAGCACACCGAGGACCATCCGCTCGAGTACATCGACTTCGAAGGGGAGATCCCCGCCGGGGAGTACGGAGGCGGTCGGGTGGTTTTGTGGGACACCGGTCGTTACGAACTCGAGAAATGGAGCGACGACGAGGTCAAGGTGGTGCTGCACGGAAGGCGCGTCGAAGGTGAGTACGTGCTGTTCCGGACCAAGGGCGACGACTGGATGGTCCACCGCATGGACCACGGTGGTGACGACCTCGACGCGGTGCCCGAGCTCGTTCGCCCCATGTTGGCCGTCGCCGGAAAGCTCCCTCGGAACGACCAAGGATGGGCCTTCGAGTTCAAGTGGGACGGCGTGCGAGCCGTCGCCTACGTCGACGGCGGACGCCTGCGCCTCATGAGCCGCAACGACCGGGACGTCACGGTGAGCTATCCGGAGCTACGAGCCATGGGCGAGGCGCTGGGATCGCGTCGGTGCGTCCTCGACGGCGAGGTCGTCGCCTTCGACGACGACGGACGACCGAGCTTCGCGGTCCTGCAGGAGCGTATGCACGTGGCCGACGCTGGCCGGGCTCGCCGCCTGTCGCAGCACACCCCGGTCGCCTACCTCGCCTTCGACGTCCTCCACCTGGATGGGCACGCCACCCTGGGTTTGCCCTACGAGGAGCGGCGCCGGCTCCTCGAGGATCTCGGACTCACCGGGGAGCACTGGCAGACCCCGCCTTCGTTCCCGGGGCCCGGGCGCCAAGTGCTCGATGCCTCCATGGCGAACGGTCTGGAAGGGGTGGTCGCCAAGCGGCTGGGAAGCCCCTACCAACCCGGGCGGCGCAGCAGCGACTGGGTGAAGGTCAAGAACACGCGGACCCAAGAGGTGATCATCGTGGGGTGGACCCCGGGACGGGGACGCCGCCAGGACCGCATCGGTGCCCTCCTCCTGGCCGTGCGCCGCGACGGGGAGCCCCGCTACGCCGGCAAGGTCGGTACCGGCTTCACCGACCACATGCTCGACGACCTCGGTGCCCGCCTGGCGCCGCTCACCCAGAAGGACCCGCCCGTCCCGGGCCCGCTCCCCCGGGCCCAGGTGGCCGGAGCGACCTGGGTGGAGCCGAAGCTCGTGGGCGAGGTCGTCTTCAACGAGTGGACGCGAGAGGACAGACTGCGTCAGCCCTCGTGGCGAGGCCTTCGCCCCGACAAGGACCCCGACGAGGTGGTCGTCGAGAGCTGAGCCCTCGTAAACGGGCAGCTCACCGGTTGGTTTACCGCCGGTCACGACGGGTACACGGATGGCGCGTGCCCGGCGTCCCTCAGGCGCTGCCGGGGCACGACGGGCACGACGATCGCAGCAAGAAGGTGTGATGCCGGTACCGGTAGGACGAGGTGAAGTCCAGGCCCTCCTGGCGCAGGGCGCCCTTCTCGTCGACGTCATGGACCCTCCCGAGTTCGCCCGCTCACACCTGCCGGGGGCGGTGAACATCCCGCTGGCGGAGTTGACCGAGCAGACGTTCGCCCACCTGGACGGGGACCGGCCTGTCATCGTGTACGGGGCCGGGCTGTCGTGCGACCGGGGGCCGCGTGCCGCTCGCATCCTCGAGCACCACGGCTTCACCGACGTGCACGACTACGAAGCGGGAAAGGAGGACTGGCTGGCTTACGGCCTGCCCTTCGCCGGGGACAGCACCGTACTCGCCGTCCACTTGCTCGAACCCTGCCTGTGCGCGCCGGAGGACGAACTGAGCTCGTCGCTCCTCGAGCGGATGGATGCACAGCTCGAGGACGCGGCCGTGATCGTCCACCCCGGGGACATCGTGATGGGCGTCGTCGAGCGTTCGGCGTTGGAGCAGCTCACCGATCCCGTGGCAGTCGGGTCGCTGGCCGACCCGGACCCGCTCACGGCGCGGCCGAGCGAGTTGGCGAGCCGCCTCGGCGAACTGCTGGCCCAGACCGGCCAGCCCAAGGCCTTCATCACGACCTCGAGCGGACGCCTTCTCGGCCAGGTGTCAGGCGACAGACTCGAAGAGACGGAGCCGGTCCCGTCGTCGTCGACAGTCGGGGCCGCGTCCTTGGCCCCTCTGGCAGCCGCCGGGTAGCGTCTCGCTCACCCCGTCGTTCGGCGGGAGACCCAGCAAGAGGATCCAAGACGCCGGAGCGCCGGAGCCACCTTTCCTCGTGACCGAGCCGCTCCCGCCCGCCGATCCCGAGGGCATCCCCGCTCGGCGCTGGACAACTGGGCGGCTTCCGCGGGTCCGGCAACCGACTCCCCTCATCACCTGGCGGATTCCCTCCGGCCGTGGTGCCACCGAGCAGCCGAACGCCACCGGCGATCTCGTTCCCCTCAACGCGCGCTTCTGGTGGTCGGTCGTGCTGGTGGGGGTGAGCACCGGTCTACTCGGGGCCTTCCTCATGTTCGTGCTGTTCAGCGTGACCCATCTGGTGTTCGGGCACGCCCATACCGGTTTCGAGTTCGCCGTCGAGCACACCTCGGTGGGACGCCGGGTCGTCGCCCTCGTCGTCGCCGGCGCCGTCGGTGGCGCAGCCTGGTTCGTCTGGCGGCGCGTCACGGCCGGCGAACGCGCCGACGTCGATGACGCCGTGTGGCGGGGCACGGGAGAGCTCTCGTTCCGGCGCAGCCTGGGATCGTCGCTCATCTCCGAAGTGGTCGTGGGCATGGGCGCTTCACTGGGCCGGGAGAACGGGCCCAAGGTGATGGGCGGAGCCGCCGCCAGCGCTCTGTCCGGCTGGATGCGGCTCTCGCCGGCCCAGCGCCGGCTACTCGTGGCCTGCGGCGCTGGTGCCGGATTGGCGTGCGTCTACAACGTCCCCCTCGGCGGTGCGCTGTTCACGGCAGAGTTGTTGGTGGGGAGCATAAGCCTCCCGATCGTGCTCCCGGCCCTGTTGTGTTCGGGGATCGCCACGGCCACGGCTTGGGTGTACCTGCCTCGAGCCGCCACCTACCTGCAACTTCCCGACTACCGGTTCACGGTGTCGCTCATGGTGTGGGCACTGGTTGTGGGCCCACTGGTGGGTCTGGCGTCGGTGGGATGGGTGCGCCTGGTCGGCTTCGTCTCCCACCATCGAGCCTCGGGACGGGCCGCGCTGGTGGCACCGCTGGCCGCCTTCACCGTCGTGGGCGTCATCGGCATCCACTATCCGCAGGTGTTCGGCAACGGCAAGGACATGGCCCACGACGCCTTCATCGGGGCGGGCGGACTGGGGCTGTTTGCCGTGCTGTCCGTCCTCAAGCCGTTCGCCACGGCCCTGAGCCTGGAGAGCGGCGCCACCGGCGGCCTGTTCACGCCGACGCTGAGCACCGGCGCCCTGCTCGGCGGGCTCCTCGGCCTGTTGTGGTCGATGGCCTGGGGAGGATCTTCGACCGGCGCCTTCGCCATGGTGGGTGCCGCCGCCATGATCGGCGCCTCCTTGCAGGCCCCGCTCACCGGTCTCGTGCTCGTGGTCGAGCTCACCCACACCGGGCTCAGCATCCTTATCCCGATGATCGCGG
>Ga0307479_10000648_pt1 | contig 31366 bp, 31 predicted proteins | sample atmos_gasesECM4C_FD_203743 | JGI IMG/M metagenome (GOLD analysis project Ga0307479, IMG submission 203743) | Hardwood forest soil microbial communities from Morgan-Monroe State Forest, Indiana, United States - atmos_gasesECM4C_515 | ecosystem: Environmental > Terrestrial > Soil > Temperate...
GGGTTTTCGATCAATGCGAGCAAGCCGCCCGCAATGGTGGCGCTTGTGGTGTCATGCCCGGCGCTCGCCAGGGCCACATAGTAGGAATAGGCTTCGAAATCACCTATCGGCTTGCCGTCGATCTCGGATGTCGCGATAACGGTCGCGACATCGTCTTTCGGGTTCTGCCGTCGCTCCTTCGCGACGTCCTTGAAATAATCGACATAGGCCATGGTCGCGTCGATCAGGTCGGCGCCTTGCTGCATCTCCGGATCGCCGCCGCCAAAATAGGCCTGGGTGATCTTCAACAGGTGCGCCTCATCCTCACGCGGCAACCCCAGGATCGTCATCAGAACGCGCAACGGATAATAGATCGCAATCTCGTTGTAGAAATCGCATTCGCCGCCAGTGGCGCAGAGCCGATCGACGCTCTCCTTCGCCAAGGCGTCCATGCGATCCGCCAGGGTCCGCATCTGGCGTGGCTGGAACCACGCGTGGGTGAGCCTCTGATACTTGGAATGGTCCGGATTATCCATCTGCGGCAAGGCGCGGACGAGCATGGGCTTGCCATTCATGGCTTCCCTGACCTTGCTCTCGAAATCAATGCTGAGCAGCTTCGTCCGCGGCTGATTGATGAAGCGATCAGCCTGCCGTTCGATCTCGATGATGTCCGCATATTTCGAGATCGTCCAGAATGGACGATAGCCATCGGGTTGCGTCCAATGGACCGGGTCGTCGCGCCGCAACTCGGCAAACAGTTGGTGTTGCGCATCGATGCTCCCGTAGGTCTTGTGATCGGCGATCGCATTGTCCCAACCCGTTCCCAACATGCATCTCTCCCCTTGTTTCGCGCACCATTTGTTGGCGCGTCCTGTCGCATTGGTCCTATCTGGGCAGCCCAAGTCCCCGTTGCGCGATGAGGCTGCGCTGGATTTCGTTGGTTCCGATACTGATGACCCACATGAGCGAATGGCGCAGGTTCTGTTCGAACCGGCCGTTGTCGATCGCTCCCGGCATCTGCTCGGAAAGCGCGGCGCGCATGCCGAGAATGTCGAGCGCGGCTTCGCCGAAACGTTCCATCAGCTCGCTGGAGAACACCTTGCTGATCGCGCCATACTCTGGCGGCGCGATTCCGTTCACCGCCAGTTCCGCGCAATGCATCATCAGCTGGCGGCCGACCTCGATTTCGGAAGCGATGGTCGCGATCCTGTCACGAACGACCGGATCGTCCGAAGGCGACGGCGCGTCGCCGTCCCTCGCCATGACGCGCCGGCGCAATTGCTCGAAGGCGTGCGCCACCTTGAGAACGATGCCGCCGCCGACAAGGCCGCGCTCGAAGGCGAGAGCCCCCGTCAGCACCTTCCATCCGCCATTGACCTCGCCGACGACATTCTCGAGAGGAATACGGACATTGTCGTAGAAGATGTTGGCGAAGGAGCCGTCATACATCGTCGTCGCGGGCCGGATCGTGATGCCCGGCGCTTCCATCGGCACGATGAACATGCTGATGCCGGCGTGCGGCGGTTTTGCCTGCGTATCCGTCCGCGCGGCGAGGAACATGTATTTTCCCCACCAGGTGGTCGTCCATATCTTCTGCCCATTGATGACCCATTCGTCACCGTCACGCACCGCACGTGTACGCAGGGCTGCGAGGTCGGAACCCGCCTGAGGCTCGCTGTAGCCCATGCCGTGCATCGCCTCGCCGCGGAGAATCTCCGGCAGATATTTCCGCTGCTGATCTGGCGTACCGAACATCATCAGGGCGTTAGCCTGGATCGCGGCACTAATCCGCGGCGCCTCTCCCCGCTCCATGGTTTCGATGAAGGCGAGTTGCTCCTGCGATGAGCGCGCCTGACCGCCGAATTCCCTCGGCCATCCCAACCCGATCCAACCGGTCTTGCCCACGTCCCGCGCAAATTCAGCGTCGAACTCGCGCTTGGAGAACGGCCTGGCATCGAAGGCGGCCTTCCGCTCGCCGGACCAGTTTTGTTCGAGCCAGGCCTGCGCCCGTTGGCGCAGCTCGTTGCCGGCGGAGCCGAGATCATATTGCGGCAATCCAGCGCCGCCATGATCGAGCAGAAACGCGGCTACACGACGCCGCGCGTCGGGCGCACCGCCCAGCGCGATGGTGTCCAGATGCACGCGCTTGAAGTGGCGCGGCGCCTCGTGTTCCTCGGCATAGCCGATGGCACCGAACGTGTGTTGGGTTTCAAGCGAAACCCGCCGTAATGCGTCGCCGGCGAAGGCAACAGCCGAATTGGTGAAATAGCGCCAGTTCCGTTCGCCGCGATCATGCTGATGCGCCGCGTGATCGAGCGTGAGCCGCACGCCTTCAAGTGCGGTCAGGCAGTCGGCAAGCTTGTGCTGGATGGCCTGGAATTTTCCGATTGCCTGCCCGAATTGGTGACGCTCCTTGGCGTAGTCGACGACCAGCTCGAAGGCGCGCCGTGCTGCGCCATGCGCGCGCGCCATGAGGGCCAGCTTTGCTTCGAGGAGGAGATCGTCCAGCACGGAATCTTTCAGTTCGATCACGGTCGCCGGTGCCGAATTCAGCCGAATTTCATAGAGCCCCCAGGCGCCCATGGCCCGGGTAGGTTGGAGGCCGACGCCGGCTGCACCCATCGCGACAACCGCGAGCGCGCCGCCCCCGGTGGCCACGAGAAGGTGCGTGCAGCTTGCCGCGACCTCGACGAAGCGAACTAGTCCGCCGGCTTTTCCGTTGGTAACCCGGACCGAGCCCGCATTGGGGTCGGGGTCTAACCCACCGAAGGAAAACGCGACGCGCGCTTCCCCGACATGCAACTTTTCGAGCAAGTCGATTGCGGCTTCGGCATTGGAGCCCGAAAGCCCGAGATTGGCGAGAGCGGTCGACCACATCGGCGCAGGGCAAGCAGCGCGGCCAAGTTCGGCCATCGCCACCAATATCTCGCGCAGACCTCCTTCGCTGAAGTCGCGGCCGAGCGAGGCGACGCCCTGCCCCACGAGCTTGGTCCAGATCGCCGAAATTTCCTCCGGCGAGGCCGAGCCCCGCGCTGCCGCCTGCGCGCTCCAATGCTCGTCGAGGAACCCTCGCAAGGAGTCCCGGAGCATCTCCCTGACCTCTTCGCTCGGGAGCTGACTAAGATCCATGGAACGAGCTACGCCTTGCCGAATTTCGGCTTGCGCTTTTCCTTGAACGACATCGTCGCCTCCTTGTGATCGGCCGTGGCGAACGTCACCTGCTCCAGCGCCATCGAGGCTTCAAGCAACATGTTCACCCGATCCTTGACGATCTGGTTGATCGACAGCTTGGTCCAGCGAATGGCCCAGGTCGGACCATTGGCGAGCTCCACCGCAATTTCGCGAGCCTTTGCCAGCACCTCGGCGCGGGGCACGACGTGATTGACGAGCCCGATCCGTTCGGCTTCCTTGCCGCTTAAGAGTGTGCCGCGAATGAGATATTCTTTGGCCTTGTTGATGCCGATGAGCAGCGGCCAGATCACGGTCCCGCCGTCCCCCGCGACCAGGCCGACACGCGAGACATGCGTATCGCCGATGCGGGCGTCCTCGGCCATCACGGTAATGTCGCTCAGCAGCGCATGGGTCGCCGCAAGACCGATGGCATCGCCATTGATGGCGGCGATGATCGGCTTGTCCAGTTCGAGCTGGCGACTGACGCCGCGCCGGCTGATCATGGGATCATGCACCTCACCCTCTTCGAGAACATCGCCGCCTGGCCGCTCCGACATGGCCTTTACGTCGCCGCCGACGCTGAAATAGTCGCCGGCCCCCGTCAGCACCACCGCGTTGACCGCGTGGTCGTCGGCGAGATCATCCCAGATCGACCGCAACTCCCGGATCAGCTTCTGATTGATGGCGTTGCGTGCCTGCGGGCGATTTAGCGTGACCGTTGCCACCTTCTCCGCAACATCGACGGTCAGGCATTCGTATTTTTCGTAGCTGGACACGTTTTCCTCCCTCGTATTGGTTCAATGCGACACCGGCCTCGTCAGCCGTCATGCGCGCCTCAACGGCGGATACCCGGCTGCACTTCCGCCAAAGCCACATGCAGCGACATCGCGCCCGGGTCCTGCTCCAGCATCCGCTGAACGGATTCAAGATGGGTTCGCATCAGCCGCGTGGCCGCCGCGACTTTTCGGACGCGCAGCGTCGTCAGGAACTGCCGGCGCTTCTCGACAAGCCGCGGCATCGCAACGCCGCTCGAAGCCGCCTTCGCATAGACGAAGCGCATGTGAATCTCGGTTACCGAATCGACGATCATGGCGATGACCTTGTTTCCGGTCGCCGAGGCCAGCAGCTTGTAAAACTCCCGCGAACATTCGACCCGATCGAGCAATCGGCCCTCGCGCGTCGCAAGCTCGGTCCGCTCTATATTCGCCTCCAGCGCCTGAAAATCCGCCTGCCGCGCGTTCGCGCAGGCCAGGCTGACCACAAGGTCGAGCACGTGAATGCGAGCCTCCGACAATTCCCGGACCGAGATCGTGCCCAGACTCAACATGTCCTGCATGACGCCATTCATGCGACTGGTGTCGCCTTCCTGTATGAAGGCGCCCCCTTTGACTCCCTTCTGCAGGCGCAGAACGCCCGCCATCTCCAGACTGCGCAACGCCTCTCTCAGGACGTTGCGACTGACACCGAGTTGCTGCGCGAGATCCCGTTCCGGGGGCAGCTTGTCCCCCGGCTTGAGGACACCAAGCGCCAATTGCTCGCGGATCCGCTGGCAGATTTCCTCAAACGCCCGCCGGGTGTGAATCGGCCGGAACTTCAGCGTGGCCGGCGCGGCGGCGGCACGATGATCGGTGGCCCGGTCCCGCCGGTTAAGCGCGGTCAGCCGGGGATGAACGGGGGCGCGAGGGCTTGACTTGGTCGTCATGGAGATGATTATTAAATGGATCACCCATTAAAAGAAAGCCCCTTTTTGGGCTTTCACGAAAAGATCGGACCCTTCATGAGCTTCACCGAAGAGCAATCGGCGTTCCGCGACGGCGTCAGGAAGATGGTCGCCAAGCACGTGGCTCCGATCGCGGCCGAGATCGACGAGACCGATCGCTTCCCGCTGGAGATCGTCAAATTGTTCGGCGAAATGGGCCTGATGCAGCTCTGGGTACCCGAGCAATATGGTGGTCCGAACGGCAACTTGACGATGGTCTGCATCGCCCGCGAGGAAATCTCAAAAATCTCGCCTGCCTGTGCCTCGATCGCCGGTCTCAACTCGATGTTCATCATGCCGCTGCTTCACTTCGGTTCCGAGGAGCAGCGAAAGAAATACCTGCCGATCATCGCCAAGGGTGGCGTCGTGACGGCGATCGCGATTTCGGAGCCGCAGGCGGGTTCTGACGTCACGGCGATCAACACCCGCGCCAGGAAGGACGGCGACTGCTACGTCCTCGACGGCCGCAAGCAATGGTGCAGCTACGGCGTGGTTGCCGACTATATCGTGGTCATGGCGCGGACCGGCGACGGCCCGGGCGCGGACGGCATCAGCGCCTTCATCGTCGAACCGAAGACAATGCCGGGCATCACTTTCGGACGCCACGAGCGCAAGATGGGCTTCCGTGGCGCGCCGAACACGCCGATCTTCTTCGACAATGTCCGGGTGCCGGCAGAAAATCTCGTCGGGGAAGCTGGCAAGGGTTTTCGGGCGTCGATGCGTGCGCTCGACCTCAACCGTCCGACCATCGGCGCCCAGTCTGTGGGACTGGCGCAGGGCGCGCTCGACGCCAGCGTCGCCTACGCCAGGGAACGCAAGCAGTTCAAGAAAGCCATCTCGGAATTCCAGGGCGTGCAGTTCATGCTGGCGGATATGGCAATCCAGATCGAGGCGGCGCGGGCCCTCGTCTACGAGTGCGCGCGGGCCGGCGACGAAGGCGACTGGAAGCGCCTGAACGTCCTTGCGAGCATGGCCAAATGCTTCGGCAGCGATATGGCCATGAAGGTCACGACAGACGCCGTTCAGATCTTCGGCGGCTACGGCTACACGATGGATTATCCGGTCGAGCGCATGATGCGGGACGCCAAGCTGACCCAGATCTTCGAGGGAACCAACCAGATCCAGCGCGTGGTCATCGCCCGCGAACTGCTGAAGTGAGAACAACGCTCACGCCAAAAAACTCGATGGAGGAAACGATATTGACCTTGACCGCCAACCGCATTTGGGGCGCGTTGACCTTATCCGCGCTGCTTGCCGCCTCGCCCGCCTCGGCCCAGAAGGCATATGGCCCGGGGGCCAGCGATACCGAGATCAAGCTTGGTCAATCGACGCCGCTCAGCGGCCCGGCATCCGCCTTCGGCGCCGGCGCCGGACGGGCCGTTGTCGGCTATTTCGCGATGCTCAACGAGCAGGGAGGGATCAACGGGCGCAAGATCAACTTTACCCAACTCGACAATGCCTACAGCGCCCCCAAAGCGATTGAACAATCGCGCAAGCTGGTCGAGGACGTCGGCGTGCTTGCCGAGGTCGGCACCATCGGAACTGTGCCGAACGTCGCCATCCAGAAGTTCCTGAATTCCAAGCAAGTGCCGCAGCTATTCATCACCGCGGGTGGACGTCGCTTCAACGATCCAAAGACCTTCCCGTGGACCGTTCCGCTCTATCCCGATTTCGAGACGGAAGGAGCGGTAATCGCCAAGTACATTCTGAAGGACCACCCTAACGCGAAGATCGGCGTCTTCTACCAGAATGACGATTTCGGAAAGGATTATGTCAGAGGGTTGCACAGGGGTCTTGGAACGAAGGCTTCGCAGATCGTTGCCGAGGTCTCCTATGAGCTTTCCGATCCGACGATTGATTCGCAGATCGTTCAATTGAAGACCGCAGGCGTCGACACCGTGATCGAGCAATCCGCCGCCAAGGCCACAGCCCAATCTATCCGCAAAATTCACGAGCTGGATTGGAACCCGCTCCACATTATCGGAGGCTCGGCGGCATCGCTCGAAACAGTCCTGAAGCCCGCGGGTCTTGAGGCTTCAAAAGGCTTGGTCACGACCCAATTTCTCAAGCAGCCGGGCGATCCGGCGTGGGCCAATGACGAAGAAGTAAAGGCATACAAGGAGTTTCTGAAGAAATACGCGCCCTCCACCAACCCGGACGACTATTCCGTGCTGGTGGCCTATATGAATGTGAATGGTGTTACGCTTGCCCTGAAGAAATGCGGAGACGAGCTGACGAGGGAAAATCTTATTCGCCAGGCAACCTCGCTCCATGGCGAACGACTGCCGCTGATGCTTCCCGGCATCTCGATCAGCACAAAGCCGGACGATTACGCGGCTTTTAGGACGCTCCGGATTGCGGTTTTCGACGGAACAAGCTGGACGCTATCCGGCGAGCCGTTGTCGGCCGAATGAGGCTTGATTACCTGTCTGGATTGAAGGGCGTTGGTAGCATTGCCGGGCCGCCCGACGAATGGCGAGGGCCCCTCAGCGCCTCTCGCCGCCCTTTCGGGAGAACATCAGGACGCAGTCCCGTCGAGATCAACCATATCGCCGACCGGAACCCAGTTCGCGCCGTCGAACTTGGTGAGCTGGAGATTGTGGATCGCGCGATAGTCCGTCGGCGAGTTGCTGACCTTGATCCCGTCGAGAAAGAGCGGAGGTGTCTCGTTCTTTAGCGAGGTCGCCTGCTTCAGAAGGTTTTCGCGGGTGAGGTCATTGCCGCAGCGTCTGAGCACCTGCTCGATCATGTATGCATTGTTGTAGCCGGGTGTTACCGTGTTATCGTCCAAGCTGACCGAAGGCATGTATTTTCTCGTGAACTCCAAATAGGCTTTCACGCTCGGCCGGTTTTGCTGCCTTGGATCGGTGGCGATGACTTCCCACCACGCCGACAGCAGCCCCTTCGAATTCTCGAGGCCGGCGGCGGCAAGCGTTCCACCGATCGAACTGCAATTCGAATTGACGACGTGCAGCGGCTTCCAGCCGAGGGCGGCCACCTTGCGGATTCCCTGCGCGGCAAATTTCGAATAGGTCAATTGGACGAACACATCAGCGCCGGCCGCTTGGCAGTCGGCGACCTGGCTGTCGATTGTCGGTTCGGTTATTTCGTGACTTACTTGCTTGACAATGGCAGTTGCGGCCTTGTCGCCCAGTCCCTTCTTGAGTCCGAGGAGAAAGTCCTTGCCCAAATCGTCGTTGACGTGTTGGACCGCGATCTTCGCGTCCGGCTTTTCCTTGAGGATGTGGGCTCCGAGCGCAGCGCCTTGAGCTACGTAGATCGGATAGAACGGAACGATCCAGGGATAATCCTTGGGGTTGTTGAAGCGTTCGGCGCCCGACGTGAGGAACAGATTCGGCACCTTCTTGGCATTCAGGTATTTCTGAACCGCAGCATTGGCTGCCGTCCCGAGAAACCCCGCGATCGCAAACACCTCCTCCGACTCGACCAGCTTTCGCGTTTGTTCGACGGCCTTCGGCGGCGAAAATGCATTGTCGAGCGAGATCAAGTTGATCTTTCTTCCATTGATGCCGCCGTTATCGTTGATCATCTGGAAGTAGGCGGTCTGGGCCTGGCCATAGACGCCATAGCCGGAGGCAGGGCCGCTATAGGGAGCTGTGGTCCCGAGTTTGATTTCGGTATCGGTAACACCGAGGTCGTAGTCGTTTGCCGCGCGCGCTCTCCGCGTCCGACCCAGCGCAAGCGTAGCCGCTCCGAGACCTGCGATCGCAGAACGCCGCGTAATTGAGTTCATGGCTCGGTCTCCTCCCGTTTGTCTCGCTGATGGTCTTGTCGCAAGCCGCATTCATTCCAGACATATCGTGGCCTCGGCACGAACGGACGGCAGGAAGACGCTGTCGAGCTTTTGAAAGTCGGCTTCCGCGAGGTCGATTGCACCGCAAAACGTCAACGGGTCCATGTGGCCATTGAGAACGTCCGGATACCGCCATTGCAAGACCGCCACCGCGCGATTAGCGATCCGGAACTCGACCACGAGCGGTTGCGGCCGGCTGGAGCCGTGCCCGCTCTGATAACCATCCCCGATGCAATAGATTTCCACCTGGAAGCCGTGGTGACCGAGGCGCTGGACTGCGATTTCGATATCGAGCAACCCGAAGGTGGCATCCCCCTTCACGCCGTCCTGATAGAAGTAGACGAAGGGTATCCGGCCATACTTGCTTTCGCCTCTCGCAAGGTCGGTGGGCACCTGGGCGTCGCTGCGACCCGGCGTCCGCGGCGGGATCGGACCCAACAAGCACATCTGCGGTTGGGAACGGCACTCAACCAAGAGCCCGGTCTCCCCGCTTGCGCGGCGATGCTTCGCCTGGCCCTTCAGCTCCGCGGGATGCCAGCTTCGCGATGTCGTATTCGCGGCCGAGAAAGGCGAAGGCATTTTCGGCCAGCATCGCGCTGTTGCCGAGCGCGCCTTTCGCAAACTCTCCCGGCCGCGGTTGCCTGATCGCGAAGGGATAATCGGATCCGACCACGATATGATCGATGCCGACCGCATCGCGCAGGAACTGCAGCGATGCCGGATCGTAGAGGATGCTGTCGTACCAGAACAGCCGCGCCGCCTTCGACGGCGTCTCCTTCATCTGCCCCTGCAAGCCGATCGACCATCCGAAATCCATGCGCGGCAGGATCCAGGGCAGCGCTCCGCCACCGTGACTCAGCAATATCTTCAATCGTGGAAAACGTTCGGTGACGCGAGCGGAGAGCAGCGACACCGCGGCGAGCGCGGTTTCCAGCGGAAACGCCGCGGTCGCCGCCAGTTCAGGCGCTCCGATCCGTTCCAGGCCCGCCGGATGCAGGGGATGGATGAAAATGCCGAGCCCGAGATTTTCCGCGGCCTCGTAGAGCGGCATCAGCGCCTCGCTCCCGAGCGCGACACCGTTGATATGCGTGCCAATTTCGATGGCGGAAAATCCCAGCGCCTTGACCTTTTGCAGCTGGTGCACCGCGCGGGGAACATCCTGCGCACAAACCATGCCGATACCGGCGAAATTGCCCGGCGCCTGGCCAATCATGGCCGCGATCTGCTCGTTCATGACGTCGGCGAGGTATTCCGCATCATCCGCCGGAAGCCAATGCGACAACAGTTCCGGCATCGGCGACAGCACCTGCATGTCGGTGCCGTCCTCCACCATGTCCAGGAGCCGCCGTTCAACGTCCCACGAGCGCGAGTCGATCTTGCGGAACACCTTGCCGCCGATCATCACGGCTGCGGTGTCGGATGCGGAAAGTTCGACGCTGGGCCAGCGCCGGTCGCGCGCGGCATCCGCGGCAAGTCGCGCCGGCACAACATGGGTGTGAAGATCGATCACGACGCCCAAGCGCATTCTCCCCGGTTGCTCTTTTGCGAGCTTGTTATTGTGACCAGCGAACCGGCTTCCGGGCCGTCTGATCATATTTTTCACTTTACAAACAGGATTGATTGTTTCTTACTCACTGTCAAGGCGTGTTTCAAGCGCCACGCGACAACGATGCGGGCAGTCATTCTGCTCTCCGGGAGCGAACGCGATGGACCTGTCGAAAACACGCGTCGTGATCGTTGGTGCCGGACAGGCCGGCGCCCGCGCGGCGGAAGCGTTACGTGCGGCCGGCCATTGCGGGTCGATCACCCTGCTCGGTGATGAAGAACACCTTCCCTACGAGCGCCCGCAACTCTCGAAATCGATCCTGATCGATACCGAGCCCAGCCCGGCGTTCATTCGGACCTCGAAAGCCTGGACCGAACTCGACGTCGCGCTTTGCACGGCTTCCCGCGTCATCGCCGCCGATATCGACAGGCGCCGGATCGGATTGGCCGACGGCCGCGAGGTCGCGTTCGACCGGCTGCTCCTCGCCACCGGCACGCAGGCGCGGCGGTTACGCGAACTGGAAAGCGCCGCCCTGCCCGTTCGCTATCTGCGCTGCATGAACGACGCGCTCACGCTCCGCCAGGCGCTGGAACCGGGCAAGACATTGGTGCTGGTCGGCGGCGGGGTGATCGGCCTTGAGGTCGCATCCGCCGCTACCGCGCGCGGATGCAAGGTCACCATTGTTGAAAAAGCCGACACGCTGCTTCCACAGATCGGATCGCCGGCTCTCGGCCGATACGCGCGGCAGCTTCACGCATCGAGGGGCGTGAATATCCTGTGCGGCGCCACTATCAAACGGGCCACCGCGGGCGGTCTGGAGCTGGGTGACGGCAGCCTGGTTCCCGCCGATCTGGCTCTGGTCGGCGTCGGCGTTGAGCCATCGGCGGAGCTCGCACGGCAGCTCGGCGTACAGGTCGATCAGGGCGTCCGGGTCGCGCAAAGCGGCGCCGCGTCGGTTGACGGCATCTATGCCGCCGGCGATGTGGCCGAGCAATGGAGCCGCTGCCACGATCGCTGGATGCGCGTCGAAAACTGGGCCAACGCACAGAACCAGGCGATTGCCACCGCCAAGACCATGGCCGGCGCGGAATCACCCTACAATGCGCCGCCCTGGTTCTGGTCCGACCAATACGACGCCAACATCCAGATCGTCGGGCATCCCGGCGGCGGCGAGGAAATCATCAGGGGCGACGCCGTCAACGGCCCTTTCACATCCATCAGCCTGCGCGATGGCGAGGTCATTGGAGGCGTCACCGTCAATTCCGCGCGCGACATGGCGGTTCTGCGCCGCCTCGTTTCGTCGCGCAAGGCGGTTCGAAAAGCCGATCTGGAAAATCCAGCGTTTGAATTGAAGCGCGCGCTCGCCTGACAGGAGGACTTCATGAACACCGAAACCCAGCCGGCCCTGCTCGTCGATCCGGCCCAACGCATTTTCAAGGTCGCCCGCCGCAACTTTGTCGATCCCGAGATTCTGGAGGCCGAGAAGGAACGAATCTTCGACCGGTCGTGGCTCTACCTCGGGCATTCCTCGGAATTGCCGAAGCCGGGAGACTACATCACCCGGATCGTTGCCGGCCGAAGCATCCTCTTCACCCGCGACAGCAAGGGACAGCTTCGCGCCTTGCTGAACACCTGCCCGCATCGAGGCGCCCAAGTCTGCCGCGAGCGCAAGGGCAACGCCAAGTCGTTCCAGTGTTTCTATCACGGATGGGTGTTCGGGGCGGACGGCAAGCTGCGCAGCCAGCCCGGCGAGGAGTCCTATCCAGAGGGATTCAAGAGCCGCGACACCTCGAACATGCAGGCCGTGCCCCGGTTCGAGAGCTATCGCGACTTCAATTTCGTTGCGTTCGACCGCAACATCGTCCCGCTGGTCGACTATCTCGCCGGCGCCAGGGAGTATCTCGACGTCATCTGCGACCAGACCGAGGCCGGGATGTCGATCGTGGCCGGCAGCCAGGAATACTCGATCCGCGCCAACTGGAAGCTTCTCACCGAGAACAGCATCGACGGCTATCACGCGCTCACCACCCATGCGACCTATTTCGATATCCTGATGAGCTCGACCGATAACCTCGCTGGCGGCACCGGCGGCGGCTTTGGCTACGATCTTGGCAACGGACATGCGGTTCTGGAATATGTCGCGCCCTGGGGTCGACCGGTCGCGCAGTGGATCCCCGGATGGGGCGAGGCCGGCAAGACTGAGATCAGTCGAATTTACGGCAACCTGGTCGCGCGCCACGGCAAGGAGCGGGCCGATAGGATTGCGCTGAAAAACCGCAATCTCTTCATTTTCCCGAACCTCGTCGTCAACGACATCATGGCATTGACGGTCCGCACCTATTTCCCGGCGGCCCCGGACTACATGGTCATCAATGCCTGGGCATTGGCGCCCAACGACGAAACCGGGTGGGCCCGCAAGTATCGCCTCAACAACTTTCTCGAATTCCTCGGCCCCGGAGGGTTCGCCTCGCCCGACGACGCCGAGGCCCTCGAGCATTGCCAGCGCGGCTTCAAGAATTCCAAGGAAGCCATGTGGAACGATATCTCGAAGGGCATGGGCAAGGACAAACCGTCGCACAATGACGAGCTGCAGATGCGCGCATTCTGGACCCAGTGGAACAAGCAGATGTTCCCCTCGCCGGTATCGAGCATCAAAGGCGTCGCAGCCTGAGGGAGGATGACATGCATTCCGTGACTCGAGCCGAGGTTGAGGACTTTCTGTTCAACGAAGCCGATCTGCTGGACCAGTGGCGATTGCCGGAGTGGCTCACGCTGTTCACCGACGACGCCAAGTATGAGGTGCCCTGCACCGACCTGCCGGCGGATGCGTCGTCCGACAGCAATCTCTTCTACATTGCCGACGATCGCGCCCGGCTCGGCGAACGGGTCAAGCGGCTGATGAAGCGGACCGCGCATGCTGAATTTCCCCATTCCAAGACCAGCCGGATGGTCGGCAATGTTCGCATCAAATCAAGGACCGACGACGAGTTGGAAGTGAGTGCCGTATTCCAGACCCTGCGCACCAAGGACGGCACCACCGATCTCTATTTCGGAACCAACAACTATCGATTGACCGGCAACGGCGACGGCTTCCGGATCAGGGAAAAGCGCTGCCTGCTCGCCAGCGAAGGCCTCCGCCCCAGCGGCCGCATCAGCATCGTATTGTGAATTGGAAACCAAACAGATGAATTCCCGCTTTGCCGGACAGGTGGTCGTCGTCACGGGAGCCGCCAGCGGAATCGGCGCGGTTATCGCCAGGCATTTCGCCGACGACGACGCGCGTCTGGTGCTGTCTGATGTCGACGAGGAGCGCCTTGGGCTCGTCGCCGACGGCATTGCCGCAACCGGGCGCGACCGGCCGAGGATCAAGTCCGGCGACCTGTCGCGGGAGGAGATCGCCGGCGGCGTCATCAGATCCGCGGTCGAAGCTTTCGGCACGCTGGATGTGCTGGTCAACAACGCCGGCGGCGGCATCATCAAGCCGTTCCTCGATCATACCCCCGACACCCTGCGCATCACCCTCGACCGCAATTTGTGGACCACGCTGTGGTGCACCTGGCACGCCGTTCCCATCATGAAAGCGAAGGGATACGGGCGCATCGTCAATATCGGCGCCGACTCGGTACGGAACGGGCTATGGGATCACGCAGCCTATAACGCCGCAAAGGGCGGCGTGCATGCGATGGCGACCGGGCTGGCGCGCGAATTCGCAAAGGACGGCATCACGGTCAACGTCGTGGCGCCCTGCATCGTCAACACGCCCCAGGTGCAGCAGGCGACCCTCAAGACGCCGCAGGCGATGCAGCGGTTCGTCGATGTGGTGCCGATGGGGCGCCCGGGCGAGATGGACGAAGTCGCATCGATGGTCTGCTATCTCGCTTCCAGGGAAGCTTCCTTCGTCACCGGACAGGTCATCAGTGTCAACGGCGGCAGCACGATGTTATGATGGAGACGATGGTTCAAGACATTCTGATTGGCTCTGTGGCCGACTTTCCGGAAGGCGAGATCCGCCTCGCGACGCTGCCTGACGGCAGCAACCTCGCGATCTACAACGTTGAGGGAAGACTTTATGCGACCGCGGATCTTTGCACCCATGGCGAGGCCTCGCTGTCCGAGGAAGGCATGCTGACGGGCAATATCGTCGAGTGTCCCTGGCACTTCGGTACATTCGATGTGACCACTGGCAAGGCGACGGGAATGCCCTGCACCGTAGCTTTGAAAACCTATGTCGTGAAATTGGTGGATGAAAACGTTTATGTCGAGAACCGATGAAGCCAAACCCGCCGGCTTGCCGCTAACCGGGCGCGGGACGCCGAATTCCCGGCAAAGGTTGCGATCGAGACGTGACCGATCGGTCGAGCCCAAGGTCGTTCCACGAAGGACCCAGGCCGAACGCAGCGAAGCCACCCGCAAGCGGCTGCTGGATGCGGCGGTGAAGCTCATTCGCGACAAGGGTTTTGGGGGGCTACGCACAATCGACGTTGCCATTCTTGCCGGCGTGTCCCGCGGCGCACTGATGCATCATTTCCCAAGCAAGCATGCGCTCGTGGTGGCGGTGCTCACTTATGTCAACGAAAGGACGTTCACGCAGAGCATACGCCGAGCGCACTCGGCTCGAAGCAGCGGCGACCCGATCGAAGGGATTATTCAGGATGCACAGGAGTTTTTTTTCGGCGACTATTTCTTCATCGAGCTTGCGATCGCGATGAGCGACAGCACCCAGCGACTGAGGCGCGAGACGCAGCAGGCTACGCGGCAAACCCGGTTTTCCATCGAGGCTGCATGGCTCGACACGCTGGTGTCATCCGGAATTCCGCACCAACTCGCCGGCGACGTTCTCGCTCTGACCTTGAGTGTGGTTCGCGGCTTTTCCGTGAGATTGCTGATCGAAAGAGATCCCGAACGATTTGCTCGCCTATTGGGCGTTTGGCGCAACATCATCCGGCAACATCTCGTCACCTCGCTACCCAGGAAATCTCGAAGGCGGGGACGAAAGCCATGAATATGGCTGCAACGGCGCCACGAAGTTCGCTGATCCAGCTTTGCTACGTCCGGCTCGCGGTTAGCCAACCGCAATCGGCGGCCGCTTTCGCCACCGAGGTGCTGGGCCTGCAGGCGGTTCCCGACAAGCAAGCGCTGTTGCTTCGATCCGACAATCGCTATCACACGCTCTGCCTCGATACGACTACGGCTACTTCGTCGATCGGGATCGAGATAGCCGACGAAGCCGCGCTCGATCGGATGGCGGCGGCGCTGAAGCAGGAAGGATTTACGGCACGTGAAGCGACCGCCGAGGAATGCGCGCGGCGGTTTGTCCGGCGCGCCCTCATCGTCGTAGATGCCACGGGCAACGAAATCGATCTGGTGTTGCGACCGGCCCAAAGCGGGCGTCGCTATTTTCCGAGCCGCGACGCCGGGATCACCGGCTTGCAGAGCGTCGGACTTCGTAGCCGCGCCCTGAAGGATGATCTCAGGCTATGGACGGCCATACTCGGCGCGCGGGTGAGTGATCGGGCCGGAGACGTCACCTATCTCCAATTCGATCACAAGCATCACCGGATTGCGCTTTATCCTTCGAGTCGAACCGGCCTCGTTTATGTCAGTTACGGCGTCGAAAGCATGGATGCGATCATGCAGAGCAATTATTTCGTTCAGGAACGGCAGATCAAGATCTTGCACGGCCCGGGACGCGATCCGGCGTCCGGCCAGATATTTCTAAGGTTCGAAGGCCCCGAGGGATACGTCTTTTCCTATGCTTACGGCCTCAACGACGTCGAGCCAAACCACCATCCCCGGCAATTTGCGAGCCAGCCGTCGTCGCTCTGCGAATGGGGCAGCGAATGCCGTGACATCCCCGAACTGCAACTGCCAAGTGGCCGATGATGATCCGCGAACGGAGACTTCCATGATTGAATTGAAGGACCTGTGTTACGCGAGGCTCGGCGCCTCCGATCTTGACGACGCGGAAAGCTTTTCCATCAAGAGCCTCGGGCTCCAGGTTGCGGAGCACACGGCCAAATCGCTTTATTTGCGATCGGACGATCGCGCCCATACGCTCTGCTATTTCGAAGGTGATCCCGCCGATCAGACCGTGGGATTTGAAGTCGAGGACGAGGACAAGCTCACCGCAGCCGCCACGACCCTGGATGAACTCGGACATGCCGTGCATGTCGGCACCGCCACGGAATGCTCGCTTCGCAAGGTCAAGGCATTCATCGGCTTCAAGGATCCGACCGGCAATCAGATCGAGCTGGCCGTCCGCCCGGAGCGAAGCGGCAAACGATACGTCGCGACACGCGACGCCGGCATTACCGGCTTCAGCCATGTCGGCCTTTATACCACTGATCCCGCGCGCGACGAGCGATTCTGGACCCAGGTCTGCAACGCCCGCGTGAGCGACCGAATCGGCGATATCGCTCTGATGCGTGTCAACGCGATTCATCATACGGTGGCGCTGGCGCCGGGCCGCGGTGCCGGCATTCACCACATCAACCATCAGGTCGGCAGCAATGACGACGTGCTGCGCTCGTACTGCCATTTGTCGGGACAACGTGTACCGATCGTCTTTGGTCCAGGCCGCCATCCGACGTCGGGAGCCCGCTTCCTTTATTTTCAGGGGCCGGACGGTATGGTTTTCGAATATTCGGTAGGCGTCGATGAAATCGAGGATGAGGAAACGCATCGGCCGCGGCAATTTGGCTTTGAACCATCGAGCCTCTGCATGTGGGGAGCAAAATCGGCGCGGCCACGGTGAGAAGCGCGCCGACGGAAACCCGTGACCCCGGTTTTTCCAAGCCATGCTCTCAATGCGCTCGATGATGATGGCGACCAGCAGGCTTGCAAGGTTTCTGGAGCACTAAACCTGTCATTGAAAGAACCACCCTCTCACATTTAGCGAATTCCTGATCGGTGTCCGTCGCAGGATCAAAGTCGTCGATACCGTGCTTGCCCCAAAGCGACTTTGTCGAGGCGTGGTTGCGAACCAGACGCGACCAGATCAGTTCGGCTGCCAAGGACCGACAACAAAAAGTTTCAAGCCTTCAGATGCAATTTATGCGATCCCCGTGTTTGGCAGTCTGGCACCGCGGCTGGAAGCAGCAGCCGCTGCCCTTGTATGGTGATCCTAGCCATAATATGACCTGCAACCAGCGATCGCTGGATGACCTGAATGGACGGGAGTGTCGTGAGACGCTTTTTGCTTGGGCTCGCGCCGTGGGTTGGGGCCGTGCTGCTGTGGTACGCCGTCCGCTGGAGCGGGTTAGTCAACGTCTCGCTAATTCCAGCGCCGCATCAAGTCGCGGCCAAGTTCGTCGAACTTCTGCTGCATGAAGGCCTGCTGTACGACATCTATGCTTCGACGCGGCGGGTGTTCCTGGGCGTGGTACTGGGGATTGCCGCTGCCGTGCCCGTCGGCTTTGCGCTAGGCTGGTACCGGCCGGCGCGCACCTTTGCCGATCCAATGATCAATTTCTTTCGCGCACTTCCTCCGATCGCACTGATCCCTCTGGTGATCGTATATTTCGGCGTCGACGAGATCGCGAAATTGGTGATATTGTTCTACGCCTCGTTCTTCTCGGGCGTCATCGTGATGTATGAGGGCGTTTCACAGATCACGCCAATCTACATTCGCGTCGCGCAAACACTGGGCGCCGGCGAGTTCGAGATCTTTCGCAAAGTCATTATCCCGCTGACGGTGCCGCACATTCTGACTGCGCTGCGAGTTGCGCTAGGGGTTGCCTGGGCAACGCTGGTCGCATCGGAGCTGATCGCGGCACAGCGCGGATTGGGCGCAATGATTCAGAACGCTTCGACATATTTCCTGCTCGATGTCATCTATGTCGGCATCATCTGCATCGGCTGTATCGCGTTGATCATGGACACAATTCTGCGACGGATCAGCGCCAGGCTGCTGGTGTGGCAGGAAAGAGCCACAGCATGAGCGCGACGGCCATAAGCCCTCGGCGGGCGCAGTTCGACCACGTCTCGCTGGTCTTCGATACGCCCAAGGGCAAACTCAACGTCGTGGAGGATGTCACTTACGACATCAACGACGGCGATTTCATCGCCGTGATCGGCCCATCCGGCTGCGGCAAGACCACGATGATGAGTATGCTGGCCGGCTTTCAGAAGCCGACGACGGGCAAGGTGCTGTTCGACGGGCGCCCTGTGCAAGGGCCCGGTCCCGAACGTGGCGTCATCTTTCAGGAATACGGTGTATTTCCCTGGCTGACCGTCAAGCAGAACATCGTTTTTGGCCTGCAGCTCAAGGCCAATCGCGTCGTCCTTTCGGAGAGGGATCAGATTTGCGAGCACTATCTCACCCTGATGGGCCTTGCCGATTTCGCCAATACCTACCCGAAGCACCTATCGGGCGGGATGCGCCAGCGGCTCGCGATCGCGCGCGCCTATGCCGTCAAGCCGCAGTTTCTCCTGATGGATGAGCCGTTCGGCGCGCTTGACGCCCAGACGCGCGCGAACATGCAAAATCTGCTGCTCAGGGTGCTTGCCACCGAGGGCAAGACCGTCATGCTCATCACCCATTCCGTGGAGGAAGCCATCTACCTTGCCTCGCGCATTGTGGTGGTGACGGCGCGGCCAGCCCGGATCAAAGAGATTATCGACGTGCCCTTCCCCTATCCTCGCGATGAATCACTCCAGGAGCGGGCGGAATTCGTCGAGTTGAGAAGTCACATCAGAGAGCTTGTGATGAGCGAATATCGCGCGCAGCAGGCTCAAGTTCGACCAGCATCACTTTCGGAATAATAGAGGAACAAAAGATGAAAGGCATGGCCATGGATCGACGACAGTTTCTGACAACGACGGCAGGCATCGCGCTTGGCGGATTCGCGGCTTCCGCGCCGGCCATCGCACAGGCCAAAACCAAAATTCGCGTCGGCCATTTGCATACGGTCGCCGTCGACGGGCAGATATGGACTGGAATAGACCGGGGCAGCTTCGACAAGCAGGGGCTTGATCTGGAACTACGACAGTTCAACACCGGTCTTGAGCTCTTCCAGGCCCTGATTGGTGGCAGCCTCGACGTGCTGTCGACCGGCGCGGTGCTGTCGAATTTCCCGGCGCGCGGACAGGGCAAGGTATTCCTGATGAACGACATCGAAGTCGCGACCGCCCAGCTCTGGGTGCGCTCGGATCAGGGCATCAAGTCGTTCGAGGACTTGAAAGGCAGGCGGATCGCAACGGCGACCGGCACCACCGCGCATGTCTTCCTCGACAAGGCGCTGCGTGCCAACAAGGTCGACCCCAAGGAAGTTGAACTCGTCAACCAGACCATGCCGGCCGCCGTCACGGCGTTCGTGTCGGGGGCCGTGCCCGCAGTCGCGCTCTGGGTACCGTTCAATGTCATCGTGCGTGACAAGGTGCCCAGAGCCGTCAAGCTTGCCGATGCGTCGGCATACTACCCACAAGCCGCCATTATCGACGGCTGGGCGGCGGCCAACGAGTACTACGAGCCGAACAAGGAGACGCTCGCCAAGCTGATCAAGGGCTGGGCTGAGGCGAACGACTACATCGTCGCGAACGGCAATGAAGCGATGGAGAAACTCCAGAAGGCTCACTATAGCCAGACCCCGCTCGCGGACATCAACGAGTCGTACAAGGCGCAAAAGATGTTTACGTCGCACGATTGGAAGAAACTTTATTCTGACGGGACCGTCACCAACTGGCTGCAGCAATCGACCGATTTCTTCATGGCGAATGCCGGCATCAAGGACTTCACGCCCGCAAGCAAATATTTCGACCCCAGCCTCTATCTCAAGACAATTGCGTGACGTGTGCTTGACCTGCCGTGCAGCGCAAGCTCATCACGATGGCCGCGCCGCCCTTTTCCTGGCCAAGACCTTCGACCCGATGGTGTCGAGGCAGTTCGGCGCAGGCGAGCCGGACTAGCAATCCGCGCGTGTCAGCTCGGCGATTTACGCCGGTCGACACTTCCATTCGGCGATGGTAATGACCCTTTGATCTTCGCTTCAACGGCAACGAAAACGGCCGCGCCACATCGCGCGGCTCTCAAAAAGAGACAAGGGAGAGACGCATGGCCAAGGCACCGCCTTCCGCCAAACGCGACCGCATCAAGGCGTTCACGCCCGCACTGGTCGATTACACCAACGACGTTGTCTACGGCGACCTGTGGGAGCGCAAGGCTCTCTCGAAGCGCGACCGCAGTCTGATCACGGTGGCGGCGCTGGTCGCGACCTATCGGCCGGAGCAACTCGTGTCGCATCTGTCGCGCGCGATCGCCAACGGCGTCACGCAGGAAGAGATCACCGAAGTCATCACCCACATGGCGTTCTATGCCGGCTGGCCTGCCGCGATGTCGGCCGCGCAGGTCGCCTACACGGTGCTGGTCGAAGGCAACAAGGGGGAATGACAATGGCCAATGATGTTGTCGTCGGCTTCATCGGGCTCGGCACCATGGGTGGCAAGATGGCCACCAACATTCTCAAGGCCGGATACAAGATCGTGGTGCACGACCTGCACCGACAAGCGGCGGGCCATCATCTGCAGGCGGGCGCCGAATGGGCGGATACGCCGCGCGCGCTGGCCGAGAAGTCCGACGTGATCTTCACCTCGCTGCCCGAGCCCACCGATGTCGAGCGCGTCTCGCTGGGGGCCGACGGCTTGATCGAAGGTGTAAGAAAGGGCGCGGCCTACTTCGATCTGTCGACAAACTCACAAAGCGTCGTGAAAAAACTTCACGAGGCCTTCGCCGCCAAGGGCGCACACATGCTCGATGCGCCGGTGAGCGGGGGGCCGTCCGGTGCAGCCTCGCGCAAGATGGCGATCTGGGTTGGCGGCGATAGAGCCGCATTTGACAGGCACAAGGCCGTGCTCGACGCGATGGGTGATCGCGCGGCCTATATCGGGCCGATCGGCACCGCAACGGTCGCCAAGCTCGTGCACAACATGTCGGGCTATGCGATCACCTGTGCGCTCGCCGAGACGTTCACCATGGGGGTGAAAGCCGGGATGGACCCCGTGGCGCTGTGGGAAGCCGTGCGCCAGGGCGTCGGCGGCCGCCGCTTCACGTTCGACGGCCTGCTCGATCAGTTCCTGCCCGGCAAATACGATCCGCCGAACTTCGCGCTCAAGCTCGCCACCAAGGACGTCGCGCTCGCGACCGCGCTGGGACGCGAGCTCGGCGTGCCGATGCGCATCTGCAACCTCGCCTACGCCGAGATGAGAGAAGCGTGCAACCGCGGCTGGGAAGGACGCGACTCGCGCTCGGTGATGCTGCTCGAGCAAGAGCGCGCGGGCGTCAAGATAGCGGCCGATCCGGAGCGCGTGAAGCAAGCAGCGGAACGCGCGAAGTCCGCCTGATGCTTGCAGTCGACAGCAAGCCGTCGATGTTGTTGCAACAGCCGGGCCGGATGGGCCCGCTGCGGCTGAAGAACCGCGTCGTGATGGGCCCGATGGGGACAAACTTCGGCACCACCGACGGTTTCTCCACCGAGCGCGACAAGATCTACTACGCCGAGCGGGCGCGCGGTGGGGCCGCGATGATCATCACCGAGGCCATGGTGGTCTCCGGCAATGCACGCAATCATCGCGCCTCGCTCTGCATCTTCGACGATCGCTTCATCCCGGGCCTCGCCGATCTGACGAAGGCGATTCACCGAGCCGGTGCGCTGGTCTGCGGCCAACTCAATCATCGCGGCATGCTGCTGCGCCGCTCGGTTCTCGGCATGGAGCCGGTCGGCCCCTCGCCGGGGAAAAATCCGGCGACCGGCGACGAGGTCCGCGCACTGACCAAGCATGATATCGCCGAGATCCAGCAGCAGTTCCTGACTAGCGCCATCCGGCTCTACCGCGCCGGTTATGACGCGATCGAATTGCACGCCGCGAACGGCTATTTGTTCCAGCAGTTCTTGACGCCGCGCCACAACAGGCGCGAGGACGATTACGGTGGGCCGGTCGAGAACCGCATGCGGCTGTTGATGGAAACGGTGCGGATGATCCGTTCCGAACTGCCTGACTTCCCAATGATGGTGCGCTTGTCAGCGACCGAGTACGCCGATGGCGGCTATTCGCTCGACGACATCGTGACGCTATCGAAGGCACTCGAGGCCGCGGGCGTGATTGCAATCGATCTCTCGGGCGGTACCAACGAGACGCCGGAACTATCGCGCTATTGCATCCAGCCGCCATCATTTCCGCGCCGCTTCCTCGAACCGCATGCGCGGTCGATCAAGGATGCGGTGACCGTACCGGTCATCATGGCCGGCCGGATGTTGACCCCCGAGGATGCCGAAGGCGTGCTGCAAGCCGGCAGTGCCGACTACATCGCGCTTTGCCGGGCGCTGGTTGCCGATCCGCACTGGTGTCTCAAGGCCTTCGGTGAAGTGAAGCGGCCGATCCGCCATTGCATCTCGTGCAATGTCTGCTTTGAGCGGTTGACGCTCGAGCTCGATGTCGCCTGCGTCCAGAACCCGCTTGTTGGCACCGAATTCGAGACGCTCGCCAAGCTCGAACCGGGGCTCGCCGAAACCAGGAAGCAGGATACCCGCGTGCTCGTCATCGGCGGCGGCGTCGCGGGCTTAGAGGCCGCGCGCGTATTCGCGGCCAACGGTCATCGGGTCGAGGTGTGGGAGCGCGAACACCAAGCCGGCGGACAGATGGACCTCGCGCTTGCGGCGCCGGACAAGGACGACGTCTCGGGTGTCTGGACCTACCGGGTCGCGGCGCTGGCCCAGCTCGACGTGCCGATCCGAACCGGCGTCGAGCCAACCGTCGACAGCATCCGCGCCTACCGGCCGGACTTGATCGTCATCGCGACCGGCGCCACGCCGCGCGATGCCCCGTTTCCCGCCAATACCCATGTCCCGATGATACAAGCGTGGGACGTGCTGCGCAGGCCCGAGCTTATCCCCCAGGGCTCAAGCGTCACCGTGGTCGGCGGCGGCATGGTCGGCATCGAGACCGCCGAATGCATCGCCAAGCGCGCCAGGCACGTCGCAATCCTCGAAGGTCAAAGCGTCGTGGCCAAGGAAATGGCGCGCAATAATCGCTGGGACGTGCTGCTGCGCCTGCGCGACGCCAATGCGCAGATCGTGACAGACGCGCCGGTGGTTTCGATCGAGGGCGGCACGATTTTGTGCCGCAGCGGGCAGGACATCGTGCGTCATCCCGCGGGGGACCGGATTGTGCTGGCGATCGGTGCGCGCCCCGTGCGCGATGTCGCGCAACTTGCCGACCAGGCCGGCGTGCCGTGGGTCATGGCCGGTGACTGCAACAATGTTCCGGGCGATTTCCTCACCGCGATCCGCGATGCATCCATGATCGCATGGGCGGCGGAAGAGAAATTCCCGGCCGGGCTTCGCAAGACGCCGCCGATAAGCTGAGCTGAAACCAAAGGCGATGGGGAGGATCAACATGAAATGCCATCTCGCAGCGCTCGCCGGCGCGCTGCTGCTTGCCGCGCCGTCCGCCGCTCTCGCGCAAGCCGGCAGCAAGGGAGCTGTCAGGGTCGGCGTGTTGCTGCCGCTCACGGGTAACACCGCGTGGGCCGGCAAGACCAACCGCATCGCAGCCGCCATCGCGGCCGAGGAAGTGAACGCGCAAGACCTCGCAGGCGGCTACAGAATCGAACTAGTGTTCGGCGACAGCCAATGTGAGCCGCGGCCGGCGCACGATCAGGCGCAGCGCCTGATCAGCCAGGAGAAGGTGCAATTTCTGATTGGCGAGTGGTGCTCCAGCGCGTCCGTCGCAGTCGCCCAGGTCGCCAACGACGAGAAGGTCCCGCTACTGGTCAATATCTCGACCGCCGACCAGATCGCGGGCGACGCCGGGCCGTATGCGTTCCAGAGTTCGATGCAGAACCGCTACTCGCAGCAGCGCGAGGCGAGCCAGCTGGAAAAGGATTTCAAATTCGAATCGGTCGCGATCATTGTCGAGAACAACGATTTCGGTCTCACATTCCGCAAGAACATGGTCGCGCTGATGGAGAAGGCCGGCAAGAAGGTCGTCCTCGACGTCACGCAGGATCGCAACGACACAAACTGGTATGCGACCATCACGCGCATTCCGGCATCCAAGCCGGATCTCGTCATCGTGTCGATCTCGGCAGTCCAGGCGGCGAATTTCGTCAAGCAATATGCCGAGGCCGGGATTACCACGCCGCTGTTCTCGGACTATCCGCCGCCGCCGCGCATCTTCGAGCGTCAGGTAGGAATGCAGGCTGGCAGGATCGGCCTGGTGCGCGCGGCCTTCTTCGTGAAGAGCAAACTTTATCCTGATGGACGAGCCGTCGTTCGGTCTTGCACCGCTGGTCGTCGAGAGCGTGCACCAGGCGATCGACCGGATCCGTCGCGAGATGGGCATCGGCGGCATCCTGGTCGAGCAGAATGTTGCAGTCGCACTTAACCTCGCGGCCCGCGCTTATGTACTGATGCGTGGTTCGGTCGTGCTCGAGGGCGATCCGAAGACGCTGGCGGCCTCGCCCCAATTGAAGGACGCTTATCTCGGCATGGCGTCCGGACCGCCCCATCCGGACACGGGCCATTGAAAAAGCCGGTTTGAACGAGAAGCGAAGCGGGAGACATCATGACCGAATGCGATTACGAGCTGTTTGCGATCCGTTACGCCACCCGTGACGCGCGACGGGCTGCGCACTTTATCGGCGGCGATCCGCACGATGGTCCGATGCCGATGGATTACTTCGTGTGGGTGGCAAGGGGCGGCGGCCGAACGTTTGTCATCGATACCGGCTTCAACGCGGAAGTATCGGAAAAGCGCAAGCGTACATTCTTGCGCTGTCCTGTGGAGGCGCTCGCCGAGCTCGGCATCGATGCGAATGCGGTTGAAGATGTCATCCTCACCCATCTGCATTACGACCATGTGGGCAATTTCGACCGTTTTCCCAGGGCGCGTTTTCATCTCCAGGAGCGCGAACTGGCCTATGCCACCGGGCGCTACATGCACTATCCGCGGCTGTCCCATTCGTTCGAGGTCGAGGACGTCTGCGGGATTGTGCGGCTGAATTATGCGAGGCGAGTGATGTTCTACAACGGCGACGCGGAGCTTGCGCCTGGCTTGACGGTGCATGCGGTAGGCGGTCATTCGGCGGGGCTCCAATGCGTCCGGGTCAAGACCCGGCGTGGATTTGTCGTGCTCGCCTCAGACGTCACTCATTTCTACGAGAACATGGCAAGTAGCCGGCCGTTTACAACGGCCTTCCATGTCGGAGAAATGCTGGAGGGTTTTGACAGGCTGTTCGCACTTGCGCCGGACGAGAGCCACATCATTCCGGGGCACGATCCCCTGGTTATGAGGCTCTATCCAGCCCCCAGCCCTGAACTCGAAGGTGTTGCGGTGCGCCTGGACGCGCCGCCATCCGGCGCTGCGCCGTGCCGCGCGGACTATTTCTAATGCGACCACCTTCGCCATCAAATACGGTACAGCGGGCCGCATGGACCCGAAACATGCTGCTCGAAGGACATCGTACAAGGGTTGGCCGAAGTCAGTCGTGCGGGCAAAAGCGGACACCCACCAGCGCCTACGGACCTATTAAGCTCCCCGCGCCAGTTCTATCGTTGATGGCCGAGACCGATTCCCAGCTTCAGGGCCTTCTGCCTCAATGAGCCCTCCGAACGCTTCATCAACTTCGCCAGTTTCGATACTGGCGTTCTGGCCTTCGAATGCATCTTCAATAGTTTGACGTCAGATGCTGTAAATTCTTTACGGGTAACTTTTCTCTTCGTTACTTTCTTGGCCACTTCGATCTCCAATCCGATTCGGAGGAACTTGATAACACGAAGACGTCCATCATCAAGTAGGCGAATCTCTGTTTCCTGAGTTGACGGCCGAGCTGGACGCGATCAAGAAAACGGCCATTTCCGATCTCGCGTTTCGCCGAGACCACAACACCGCTAGTTAGGAGACACTCCTGTTCGCCTTGATATCTCAAGCGAATTTCCTCAACTGTGACAAGATCCGAGCATTGGAGATCAATGACATACGGCGAAAAACCCAACTATGTGGGCGCGTCTGCGTTGACGGATCGATGTATCGAAGGCGTCGAGGGTTCGAAGTCGCTGGACTGCCTACCCAACTAACGACAACGCTCTCTTTTCCTGTCGACGCCATGCTACGCAGATATGCCGTTGGCGTGAGGAACAAACTCGAAGAGCAATTTGAACTCAACGTCAATCAGGGATGACCGCCCACGGGCGAAATAGGCTCAATCGAAGATGGGCCAGCTGAAATGCTCTCAAGTGCCGCTGCATAATCCGCGCCTGGTCGGCGCCAGCCAGCGGCAGGCCTCGGGACCGGTTTCCTGCTAACATAGGCCAGTGCCCCGTTACAAACCTCGTTTCGCAGGAATTGCCATATGCAGCTTCCCTATCACGATCGTTATGCTTACTCGCCGATCATTGACCGCCCGGACTACTCTTGGCCGGACGGCAAGCGGCTGGCGGTCTATCTCGGCCTCAACATCGAACACTTTGCGTTCGGCGCGGGCGAAGGTCATCTGCTGACCGTACCGGGAGTTGCTCCCGACGCTCGGACGTTCGCCTGGCGGGACTACGGCAACAGGGTTGGCGTTTGGCGCTGCCTCGAACTATTTGATGAACTCAACCTTCCGGCGGCCCATCTCATCAACACGACAGTGTTCGACTATGCGCCCCGTATCGTCGACGCGCTAAAAGCGCGCGGCGATGAGTTCATTGGGCATGGCCGCACCAACGCCGAGCGCCACAGCCACATGTGGGAATCTGACGAGAAGCGCTTCCTGCAGGAGGTTCGCGATGCAATCGAACGCGCGTCCGGGAAACCGCCGAGAGGCTGGATGGCCCCATGGATGGCCGCGACGCACCGAACGCCTGACCTCTTGAAGGAGGTCGGATTCGATTTCCTGATGGACTGGCCGGCCGACGATCAGCCACTGTGGATGAAGACGCGCTCGGGTCGAATTATGAGCATACCGTACCCGCTCGAGATTAACGACAGCCCTCAGATCCTGGTGAGGCATCATTCGCCGGAGCAATTCCGCGACTTCATCATCGGTCAATTTGAAGAGCTGCTGCGTCAGTCGGCAAAACAGCCGCTGGTATGCGGCATCGCGTTGCACACGATGATCGTAGGTCAGCCCTACAGGCTCCGCATGCTCCGCGAGGCGTTGCAGCACATCGTAAACCATCCAGAGAAGCAAAAGGTGTGGCTCACCCGGCCATCGGCGATCTATGACCAATGCGCCGGATTGCCGGAGAGCAAATTTCCGGTTGCTTAGCTGACGCGGTCCTGCTTTCGAAGCTGCGGAAAACCAGGACTCATTCGACGAGCGGTGGATGCAGGGCATCGGTGCATGCCGCCCGTTCCCACGTACGGGCGACCCTGAACAGGTTCGCCTCGTCGAAATATCGGCCTACGAACTGCACCGACAGCGGCAGGCCATCACGCGACAGCCCTGTCGGCATCGCGAGTGCGGGATGACCGGTCACATTGAACGGAGTCCGCGCTTGTCGCATGTAGGTACGCACGATCTCTTCCGGCTCGTCAATTCGGCAGGCAGGATCCATCGAACTCGCGCAAAGCAGGATGTCGACCTCCCGCAGTGCGGCCTCGACCTCACCGATCATCTGTGACCGCTGGCGGCTGGCCAGAACATAATCGCCCGCGTCGATGAAGGCGCCGGACATCAGGCGGCGACGGGCCAAACGTCCATAGTCGCCGGGGCGGTTCCTCAACCATTCGGAATGGATCGACCATGCCTCGCTCTGCAGAATCACCCGATTCACGGCAGCAAAATCCTGCAGTGCGGACAGCCTGACGTCGATGAGATCAGCGCCTTCCGACTGCAGGGTGAGGGCGACCCGATCGAGACCAGCGACAACTTCCGGATCGGCCGGCATGTCCACCTCGTGAAAATGTCGCACAAAGCCGATGCGCAGGCCACGCACGCCGTGCTCGAGTGTTTTCATATAGTCGCAGCTCTGGGGCAACAGGACGCTCCCCGGGTCGAGAGGATCGTGGCCGGCGAGGACGCCGAGCATCAGGGCATTGTCTGCAACGGTCCTCGTCATCGGGCCCACGTGATCCAGGGTAAATGCCAGCGGAAACACGCCGCGTCGCGAGACCAGCCCGTACGTCGGTTTGGTGCCCACAATCGCACACGCGCTCGCGGGATTGCGCACGCTACCCCCGGTGTCGGTTCCGAGCGCCATCGGAAAGAAGCCGGCCGCGAGACCGCTGCCGGATCCCGAGGACGATCCGCCGGGATGATGATCGCGGTTCCAGGGATTTCGTGCCGGTGGCCAGGGTAGATCGAAGCTCGGTCCTCCAATGGCGAACTCGTGCGTGGACAGCTTTCCCAAGATGATCGCGCCTGCCGCCCGCAACCTCGCAACGCACTCGGCGTCGGTCCGAGCGGCGACATTATTCTCGAAGATCTTCGAATGGCACGTGGTCGGCAGGCCGGTGACGTCGATGATGTCCTTGATCCCGACCGGAACCCCGTGCAGCGCACCGCGCAATCGCCCTTTTGCCGCCTCGGCCTCGGTGGCGCGCGCCTCTTTCAGCGCCGCCTCCGCGTCGACATGGAGGAACGCGTTGAGGCGCGGATCCAACCGCTCGATCCGATCGAGCAATGCTTTGACGAGCTCGACGGGAGACACCTCGCGACTTGCGATCGCCGCTGCCGCCGCATTCGCGGCCATCCAGTGCAGTTCGCTCATTTGCGAATCACCACCATCGGCGGCCACGGCTCAGACAACGGCTCCATGCCGCTCGATTGGCGGATCCCTTCTGTCGCCTTCGCCGCCGAGATCGCCGCAGCGGCCACATCGTCCGGGAACTCCCCGAGTGCCCTTTCAAGACCCGCGCGCCGCGCAATTGCGTCGACCATTCTCTCGTCCATTGCAACAATACCTCTTCGGTCAGATACCGCAGAACCACTCAAGATATAGATACAACAGAAAAGAGTGGTCATGTCGGTTCTTGATCACGCTGCGGAAGCAGAGCGCCATGCTGAAACGGCTGTGCGACCATGTCTGCAACGTCGCATCGGCGAGCTCCGCCTACCAGCACTCCACCGCAACGAAGCCTTCGTCGCACGCTCAAACCGTCCCGTCCGAGGATGTGAGCGCGCCACTTGATGCCGGTACGTGAGCATCACCGGCATCACCGAACGCGGTCCAACCGCCGTCGACGGATAGGACGGTTCCGGTGATATAACTGGCTCCGCTCGAGCTCAGAAAATAGATCGCGGCCGCTATCTCCTCGGGTCTGGCTAACCGGCCCATCGGAATGCGACGATGCAGACGCGGCGTATCGACAAAGCCTTCCAACTCGAGCTTTTTCACCAGCGCCGTCGCTACATATCCGGGTGCTACAGCGTTGACGCGAATTCCGGCTGACGCCCACTCACAGGCCATCGACCTCGTCATCGATGCGATCCCCGCTTTTGCCGCCCCATAGGCGTTGCGGCGCGGAAGCCCCGTTACTCCGGCAATCGAACTGATATTGACGATGGAACCTGCCTGACGCGAGGCCATCAGGGCATGCGCCTCGCGCGAGCACAAGAATGTTCCGATCAGATGGATAGCGAAAATCCTTTCGAAGCTTTCGACCGTTTGCTTCGGAGTTGGAAGATGTTGGCTGCCGATGCCCGCGTTATTGACCAACGCATCGAGACCGCCGAATTGTTCCGCGATGGCACCGAACGCGGCGCGCACCTCTGTCTCCTTCGATACATCGCAGCAGATATCTGCATGCTCGTCGCCCAATTCCCTCGCCCGCGCCGATGCACGATCGGCATCGACGTCGAGTAAAGCGACGCGATAGCCGTTCCTAGCAAACACCCGGGCAGTCGCCCAGCCAATACCGTCGCCCGCACCGGTGATCGCGACGATCGGTTTCTGGTCCGCCATATCTGGTCCCCTACCTGTTGATCCCAAACGCTATTTGACGGCGTCACAGCCGGGCCGCGGCCTGGAACGTGAACCCGTCGGCTCGCAATGAGGCGACGCCATCTATCACCCCCTGCAACGGAGCATCCGACAAAATCTCGAGGACGACAGCGCCCTCGAACCCCTTATCGCCCAAGAAAGTGGCTATGGCGGAAAAATCGATCGCTCCGGTGCCGATCGGATCATGCCGCCACTGACCGCGCGGGCTGTCGGACAAGTGAACGATCCCAAGCCGCGCCCACAGCGTCGCGAGACCGGCAACGGGATCTTCACCAATAGCGAAGGCATTCGCCACATCGTAGATGACCGGGACCGATGAATATCCTTCCGCGTCCAAAAAGCCCGCGATCGTCTTCGCGTCCGCAAGTAGTCCCTGCGGATGGTTTTCCAGGATGATGCCGATGCCGCGCTGTTCCGCCTTGGCGTGAATGCGGCGAACGCGGGGCGGAAGGTCTTCATGAGGCGATCGTTGGCCTTTGGCAACAGAGCGTGACGTCGGCCAGATCCGACACAGATCCATTTCGCTCCGAGTTCGGCGCCCGATCGATCGCGCGCGCATAAGCGTCGACCGCGAAGTCGACCACATCGACCGATGGGCTTGCCAGATTGATATCGCTGCTGGCGAGATCGAGCGCGAGAAGCGACATGCCATAGCGATCGAGGATCGACCGCAGCCGCTCGGTTAATTCTGCGTCCTTGGTCCAAGGGTCATAGTGCGGTGGCGTCGCCATCAATTGGACATGACGAAAGCCGGCTTCGCCGAGCCGAACGAGCGCCTCCTTCGCGAAGCAACTCCAGACAAAGCCGAATGTATGGGCGCCGAGGGTGGTCACAGGCATCATCCGGCCTTTTCAAGCTAACATTCGATAGTCGGTCTGATGCCCTGGGAACATGCATCAGACCGTTTCCTTTTAGACACGCAGATGCTTCGGCTCGTCAAAAATGCTTAATTGCGTTTGCGATCCGCGAACATAGAGCCCAGGCGAGGCAATGGTCGCGAGCGATAGTTCGTCCATTGCTTGAAGCAGGAGCGGTGAAAGCTCCAACATGCGTTGCTCGGTAAGGCGAATGTCCGGACCGGCAATCACGATGGCTCCGGTCACCTCCCTGGTTTTGGGGTGCCGTATCGCCGCAGCAGTCGCGTTCATCCAGGGCGAGTAGGTCTGCACGACGAT
>Ga0307479_10000649_pt1 | contig 31293 bp, 27 predicted proteins | sample atmos_gasesECM4C_FD_203743 | JGI IMG/M metagenome (GOLD analysis project Ga0307479, IMG submission 203743) | Hardwood forest soil microbial communities from Morgan-Monroe State Forest, Indiana, United States - atmos_gasesECM4C_515 | ecosystem: Environmental > Terrestrial > Soil > Temperate...
ACGTTGCGCTCGCCACGGCGGTCCATGACCCAGGCGACGCGCTCCCCCTGGCGGGCGGCGATCAGCTGGTCGGGAAAGGGCGCGCCGAGCGCCTGCTCGACGGTGAAGGCGGCGAAGGCGGGGCGCACAGCCGCCAACCCGACGATGGCAGCGAAGGCGGCAGCGGCGGCGCCGGCGGCGAACGCGGGCGCAGGCGGCGCGAGGGCTCGTCTGGGCATGGGTCTCGTCGACATGGTGCCACCCTCCATGTGCCTGGGCCTCCCTTCCGGTCGGTGCTGGCGGAGTTTACCAGCGAACCTTCTCGACGCCTTCCCGCCCGCGCGGGACGGCGCTGGCTCGGCTGGACGAGCTCCGCCTGGCGCTCGACGCCTCCCCGCCCGCGCGGGACGGCGGCTGCCTTTTCTCCCCGAATCACCCCGAGCCGTCACTGTAGCGATGCCGTGGACACCTTGCGTATACTCCTGTGTCTGCGAAGAGATGCGGAGATGACAGCAGAGCGCCAGGCGGAGCGGATCATCCTGGCCGCGCGGGTGGTGGCGGCGGCGCTGGCGGCCGCCGCCGGCGGCGCCCTGGTGCTCACCGCCCTGGCCTGGCGCCAGCCGCGCGCCGGCGCCGCGGCGGCGGGCGGCTTCGCCGGACCGCCCTCGCTGGCCGTCCTCGCCGCGGCCATCGCCGCCGCCGCGGGCGCTGCCGGCGCCGCGCTCGGCGCGCGCGCTCTCGCCGCCCAGGCGCGCGAGCGCCGGCAGCTCTGGGACGCTCTCGACGACAGCGAGCAGCGCTTCCGGGCGCTCGCCGAGACGGCGGTCGACGCGGTGATCACCTTCGACGCGGGCGGCAGCGTGGTGTTCGTCAACCCGGCGGCCGAGCGGCTGCTGGGCTATGCGGAGGCCGAGCTGCTGGGGCGCGACGTGGGCGTGCTGCTGCCCGAGTTCCTGCGCCGCCCGCACCGCGAGGAGCTGGCGCGCTACCTGGCCACCGGCGTGCGCAGCCTCTCCTGGCAGCGGGTGCGGCTGCTGGCGCTCGACCGCGAGGGCAAGGAGGTGCCGGTCGAGGCCACCTTCACCGAGTCGCGGCGCGGGGCGGAGCGCTTCTTCACCGCCGTCGCCCGCGGGCTGAGCTCGCGGCGGCTGGCCGAGAAGCGCCTGCGCGAGGACGCGATGCGCTTCGCGGTGCTCGGCGAGATCTCCCGCATCGCGCTCCAGGACCTCGAGTACCGGCCCATGCTGCAGCGCATCTGCGACACGCTGGCGCGCACCTTCGGCTGGGAGTTCGTAGCCTTCGTCAGCGTCCTCCCGGAGCACGACGGCTTCGTCTGCGAGGCGGTGACCACCGCCGGTCCGACCGCGATCCACGCCGGCTACCAGCGCCGCCTCGGCACCGGCGTCGTCGGCGAGGTGACCGCCACCGGCAAGCCCATGCTGCTCGACGACGTCAGGAGCTTCCCCGGCTACGTCGAGGCGCTGCCCGGCGTGCGCTCGGAGCTCTGCGTGCCGGTCACCCACAAGGGGAGCCATCTCGCCGTGCTCGACATCGAGAGCACGCGGCTCGCCGCCTTCCACCACCAGCTCCCCTTCCTGACCCGAGTCGCCGAGCAGGTGGCCGGCGCGCTCGCCAGCGCGCGCCTCTACGAGGAGGTGCGGCAGCGCGCGCACCTGGCGCTGATCGACGGCTTGACCGGTATCGCCAACCGCCGCCAGCTCGACGCGGAGCTCGAGCGCGAGTGGCGGCGCGGCAGCCGCCGGCGCGCGCCGCTCTCCCTCGTCCTGCTCGACGTCGACGGCTTCAAGGCGTTCAACGACCTGTACGGGCACCCCGCCGGCGACGAGTGCCTGCGGCAGGTGGCGGCGGCGCTCGCCGAGGTGCCGCGCCGCGCCGCCGACCTGGTGGCGCGCTATGGCGGCGAGGAGTTCGCCATGGTGCTGCCCGATCTCGACGCGGCCGGCGCCGCGCGCATGGCCGAGGCGGCGCGCGCCCGCATCGAGGCGCTGGCCATCCCGCACGCCCGCTCCGCCGCCACCGCCGTGGTCACCATCAGCGCCGGCGCCGCCACCCGCTATCCCTGCCGCGGCGGCGCGGCCGCGGCGCTGGTGGCGGCCGCCGACCGCGCCCTCTACCTCGCCAAGCGCCGCGGCCGCAACCGCGTGCAGGCCGCCCCGAACCCGGACCGCCCGCGGCGCGCCACCCGCCTGCGCCAGGTCTCCGGCCCGTAGCCGCTCTCAGCGGCGGGTCCAGAAGACCACGCCGCGGTCGGCGAAGGCGGGGGCGAAGTGCTGCTCGAGGTACGCCCAGACGAGCGGGGCGCGCACCCGGTTGGGGACGCCGTCGATGGCGGTGAACCAGTCGGGAAAGTCGACCAGGGCGGCGCGCACGGAGGGGTCGCGCTCGAGCATGGCGACGACCTCGCGCTGCGCCGCGGCGCCCTCGACGAAGGGGATCTGGGTGTGGCGCAGCGGGCAGCGGCGGTCGAGGAAGTAGTACAGCACCGGGTGATTGGTGAAATCGAGCCAGGTCTCGCCCGGATGGAGCGTCCCCTCGACGAAGTGCTTGACGGCGTGGATCGCAGGGCGCACGGCGGGATCCAGCAGCACGCCGCGGCAACGCGGGATGGCCTTGAGCTCGACCCCGCCGGCGGCGGTCTCGCCGCGGCTGGCGCGCAGCGAGGTCGCGAGGCCGAGGACGTGGCCCAGGGGATTGGCGAGCCAGCCGACGGCCAGGGCGAGCGCCAGGGCGGCGCAGCGCTCGCGGCGGCGAGCGAGCAGGAAGAGCGCGCTGGCGAGGAAGGCGGCCATGGCGAAGCTGGTGTAGACGTGGCGCCGCTCGGCGTAGGCGGCGCCGGCGAGGGCGATCCAGAGGCCGATCAGCCAGACGCCGTCGCGCCGCGTCGCCGCGGCGAAAGGGGCGCGGGCGAGGGCGGCCGCGGTGGCGACGACGGCGAGGATCCAGAGCAGCGCTGCCACGCACTCCGGCTGCACCCACGACGGCAGTGAGGTGGCGAGCGTGCGCAGGCAGGCGGGGCCGGTGAGCGGCCCGATGACATAGGCCTGGCCGGCGGCCGGGAGCTCGCGGAAGGTGACGCGCAGGAAGGCGCCGGCGAAGCCCATCACGGCGAAGGCGGCGAGCATGGCGGCGGCCGCGGCCGCGGCGCCGGCGGCGAGGGCAGCGAGGGGGGCCCACGCCCGCGCGCGGCGCGCCTGCCAGGCGGCGGCGACGAGGGCGGCGGCCACCGAGCAGGCGGCGAAGTCCGGCGAGCCGAGGAAGGCGAGGACGGCGGCGGCGCCGGCGGCGGCGAGCCAGCGCCGCGAACGCCGGCGCGTCGCGGTGGCGGCGGCGGCCAGGGCGAAGAGCGCGATCGCCGGGCGCAGGCCCATGCTCGGGAAGAGGGCGACCGAGAGCAGAGCCCCGAGCAGGCCGGCTTCCGCGGCGCCGGTCGCCGCCCAGGCGATGGCGTAGATGGCCGGGAAGCTGGCGCACCTGGCCACCCGGCGCACCCGCAGGAGGTCGGCGGTCGAGGCATGGCCGCTCTGCATCACCAGCAGGTCCAGGCCCCCGTCGCTGATCAGGCCGTGCACCGGCACGACGTCGGCGTAGGGCCGCCTGCCGTGCAGCATCTCGGCGGCGGGCAGCAGCTCGTGGCCATCCTCGAAGAAGTCGAGGTGAGGGGGCGAGCCGACGCCGAGCAGCGCCAGCGGATAGGCCAGGACGAAGAGGGGGTAGATCGCCAGGGCGACCGCGGCGCGCAGCCGCCTCTCCGCGGCGGGGGTGCGCAGCAGCAGGGCGACGGCGAGCGGCGCCGCCACGATCCAGGCGAGGGCCGCCGTCGCGGCGGCGGCCGGCGGCAGCCATTGCAGCTCGAGCAGCACCGCGAGCGGCGCCGGCGCGAGCGCCAGGCCCGGGTGGCGCAGCGCGGCGAGGCGGCCGGCAGCGAGGCGTACGGCGAGCGTGACCATGGCGGCGGCGAGCAGGCAGGTCACCGGGCGGCTGCCGGCGGGCGCGAGGTCGAGGATGGCGAAGTAGCAGGGGAGGACGGTCGGCAGCAGCAGGAGATCGCGGCGCGAGAGGCGCGAGCGGCGCCCCGGGCGCGCGGCGGCGGACGACTGGGCAGCAGCCCGGGCCGGCGGTGGACCCGCGGCCGAAGCGCCGGCGTGGTCGGACACCAGACCCGCGGCCTGGTCGGGCGCCGGACCCGGGGTATGGCCTGGCGGCGGACCCGCGCTGTGGTCCGGCACCGGACCGCCGGCGCCGTCGCGTCCGTGCTGCCGCTGCCGGCCGGCCAGCAGGACGGCGGCGGCGGCGATCACGCCGTGCAGCATCACGTCGGCCCAGCCGCCGCCGTGGACGAGCGTGAGCGGCGCGCTGGCCAGGGCGACGCCGGCGGTGAACGGGGCCCAGGGCGGCGAGCCGGCCAGGCGGCGCGCGAGGAGAGCGCCGGCCCAGGCGCAGGCGATGGGGAGGACGATCAGCGCCGCCAGCTGGCGAAACGGGCCGGCGGCGGCGAGCCCCATCGCCGTCATCGCGCCGGGGAGCTGGCCGGGCGGCGCGGGCCCCTGCAGCGCTTTCGCCATGGACGCCGCGAGCGCAAAGCCCCAAGCGGCGGCGGCGGCGCGGATGCACCAGGCCTGGCGCGCCGCGGCGCGGGCACGACGGGGATCGGTGTTCGACAGCTCCGCTTGGCGGCGAGCGCCTGGCACAGTAGCGCGTAGGTTAGCCCATCACTCGCCCCGTCACTTGCCGGCGGGCTTCACCTCCAGCTCGACCGCGACACGTGCCGGCGGCAGCACGCCGGCGAGCAGCAGCGATTTGCCGGTCTCGGGGACGGCCACCGGCAGCGGCCGGATGCCCTCGACCAGGCCCTGGCGCAGGTCGTGGAGCGCCGCCGCCGGCACACCGTCGCGGATCGCCTTCTCATCCAAGAGCGGCGTCTCGCTCGTGGCCGTGATCGCGTCCTCGACGACCGCATTCAGCGTCACCTCGACGTAGGCGCCGTGCTCCCGGGTCGCCAGCCGGATGCCCGGATACGCCAGCGGCGCGAAGCCCCGCAGCTCAGCCTGCAGCTTGTAGGTGCCCGGCGGCAGGCTGGGGAAGGCGAACTCGCCGGCGGCGTTGGTCACCTGCACCTGCGGCGGCAATTGCGCCGCGGTGGTGATGGTGACCGTCGCCCCCGGCAGGGCGGCGCCGGTCTGATCCGCGACGCGGCCGCGCAGGCCGGGCGGGAGGGGGCCGGAGTACACGCTCTGCTGGCCGCTGTCGTGGCCGCCGACGTTGATGCGATCGGTGAGCACGCCGGGGTTGGCCTGCAGCAGCTGCCATGGGTCCCTCGCCGCGGGCGCCGTGACCGGCTGCTCGGCGGCGCGCGGCGCGCCTGCCGGCGCGCCACTGCCGCTCACGGCCTGGCGCGACGCCGGCCGCGACGCCGGCACCACCGCCGGCCGCAGGTCGCCGGCGCGGAAGCGGTAGCGCGCGCTCTCTGGCAGCAGCAGGCGCCAGCGGTGCTCGAGCACGGGCGCCTCTACCCGCGCCAGCTCGAAGGCGAGCCGCGCCCGGTTCGTGGGGACGGCCTTCTCAAGCACCGCCACCACCTCGACCACGCGCGCCCCGCCCTCGCCCAGCGGCACCGCCAGCTCGGCGCCGGAGGCGCCGCGGACCAACGGCCGCACCCGCTCGCCGTCCACCGCCGCCGACCATAGGGTGGCGCCGGCGGGAAGCGCCAGGGACAGCGACTCCCCGGCCTGGGCGAGCTCCAGGCGGTCCTGGTGCAGCAGCGTGCCGTCGACGGTCAAGAGAGTCGTCGTCAGCCGCCGGCGCACCACGGTCTCGAGCGCCGCGGCCTGCGGCGCCGTGGTCACCCGCACCGCCAGCCCTGGCGCCGCGGCCTCCTCCCGCAACCGCCAGGCCGTGGTGACGTCGAGCTCCGCCAGGGCGCCGGCCAGCGCCCGCGGCAGATCGTCGAGGTCCACCCGCGCCCAGCTGGCCGCGGGCTGTGGCTCCATGCCGCCGGGGACGGTGGCCGCCACCGCCAGGTAGCGGGCGCGCGCCGGCGGCGTGGGAGCGACCAGGCCGACCGCCAGCGATCCCGCGGCGGCGGCGGGGCGGGTGGTGAGCACGAGGTACCCGCTGCCCCTGAGGCCGTGCTGGCGGTGCACGACGAGATGGTTGCCCGCGACGATGGGCTGGACCTCGCCTTCGTCGGTGCCGGCCCGCTCCACCTCGAAGCCGGCAGGCAGGTCCACCGCGAGGTCGCCGAGGGCTCCCCCGCTCACCTCGTAGAGCACCACGTCGTGGCGCCGCAGCCCCTCGGGACGCAGCTCGAGGAGGGTGACGACGTCGTCCTGGACCCGCAGCGCCGACGCCTCGTCGCCCAGGACGCGCCGGCGGCGCGCCCGGCCGGGCTCGTGGCCGCGCCCCGCCGACAGCCGCTGGTGTGGGCGGCCGCCCGCGGCGCGGTCGTCGACCAGGACGGCTCCGGGGCACTCCCAGGCGACCTCGGCGGGCAGGTCGACGTCCAGCGCCGCGACCGGCGCGACGATGCGCGGCAGGGTGACCCGGCTCTCGCCGCGCGCGCCGGCGAGCCGCGCGCGGCTTTCGGCGCGCACCTTGTAGCGTCCGGGCATCCCGGCCACCAGGTAGAGGCCGGGCTCGGCCGCGCCGCCGCCGCCTACCGTGGCCGCGGCGCCCGCGGGCGACTCCACCCCGACGGCGACCGCCACGCCGGCGAGCGGCAGCGCCAGCGGCGCCTGCGGGTGCCCGAGCACCAGCACCTCGATCTCCGTGGTCAGCCGCGCCTCGCTCCCGGCCAGGCTGTCGGCCGCGGTCGCCTCGCCGGCGGTCCCCGCCGCCGCTCGGAGCGGGCCGAGCGTGCCGATCTCGACGAGCGTCCGCTGCGTCACCACCTCGGCCGAGGGGGGCTCGCGCCGGAGCTGGGCCGCCTGCCGCGCCTCCTCGGCGCGGGCGGCGCCGTCGGCCAGGGCGAGGTACTCCTCGAGCGGCAGGCTGACCTCGGCGGACCGCGGCGGCGGCGCCTCGGCGGCCGCCGGCGAGCCGGCCGCCGCCGCGAGCAGCGACAGCGACGCGAGCGCCAGCAGGGCCAGGAGCGAGGCGAGCGTAGGCGCCGCCGGCGCCGGCCGCGGGGCGGGCCGGCGGCGGCCGGCGGAGCGCCCTGGGGACGCGCCGCCGGGGGCGGCGGCGCGGGAGATGGTGCGCGCGCGGTTCAGAACCATGACTCTCTCTCCTTCCGGGTGGCGACCTGCAGCAGCAGGGGCGCGGGCGTGGACGACAGCGCGCTCCAGGAGGCCGCGACCACGACGCTGCCGGCGGGCGCCGGGGAGGGCGCCGCCGGGTCGAGAGTCGCGCTCGCCGCGGGCCGCAGCAGCAGCTGGCCGGCGAGGTCGCCGGGCGGCGGCGGCGCGGTCACGGCCGCGGCCGCCGGCCGGGGAGGCGGCTCGGCGCCCGACGCCCGCGTGGCGTCGACGAGGGTGTAGGAGCGCCCGCCGGGCAGCAGCAGGCGCGCGTGGATGCGCGCCGCCGGCGCCGACAGCGCGGGCAGCGGCACCGCCAGCTGCCCGTCCGCGCGCGGCAGCGCGAACGGCAGCACCCCCGCGAGGTGCACGAGCTGCGGCGACTCGCGGCTGAGCAGCGGCACGGTGAGGCCCGCGGACCCCGCCACGCCCGGCGCCAGCGGCACTCCGTCGCGGCTGGCGACCGCCAGCTCGAAGCCGGGCGGCAGGGTCAGCTGCAGCTGGGCGGCGCCGCGGTTGCGCACCTCGGCCCAGAGCTGGTAGGCGGCGCGCCCCGCCTCGCCGGCGGCGAGCTCCACCCAGAGGCCGTCGATCTGGGCCGCCAGCACCTCGGTGCTCTCCGGCCAGCGGGCCTGCCAGCGCGGCGGCCGGGTCAGGTCGGTCACCAGGTACGGCTTGCCGCCAGGCGCCGACGGGTCGGCCGCGAGCGGCGCCACCTCGACGCCGTCGGGTGGCCGGGTGGCGCCCGGGTCGGCGAGCTCGACCAGGCCGCCCCCGCGCGCGATGGCGGCGACCAGCACCCGGGTGCGGAAGGCGCCTGCCGGCAGCAGCAGCGGCGCCGTGAAGGCATCGCGCGGCGGCGCGGTGAGCTCGACGGCGAGCTGCAAGGTCTCCTCGACCGGCTCGAGCGGGGTGACCACCAGGCTACCGCCGGCGGTCTTCCAGCCGGCCACCTCGGGCGACACCGACTCGACGGTGAAGCCTTCCGGCAGGCGCAGCCGCAGCTCGGCCAGCCGCCCCTGGGCGACCCGCGCCACCACCCAGCCGTGGACCTCGAGCCGCGCGCGGGAGACGACCGCGGTGGTGGCCGTCGTGGCCTCGAACCGCAGCGGCAGGCGCGCGCGCTCGGGCAGCACCGCCCGTCCCAGCAACCGCACCTCGAGCTCCTTGCCAGGCGCCGCGGCGAAGGCCCAGGAGCTCCCCGGGCGGGCGCCCTCGAGCAGGCCGCCGGCGCCCAGCACCACCTCGTCAACGGCGCCGGCCAGGGGCGGCGCCAGGGCCAGCGATCCGCGCGCCACCGCCGCGGCCGCTGGCCGCAGGCTGAAGCGCCAGGTCGGCCGGGTCGCCGTCTCGTCGCGGGCGACCGGCACGACCGACTCCAGGCGCACGCGATGCTCGCCCTGCCCGCGCACCGTGAGCACGCTGCCGGCGGCGCTCTCGGCGACGCGGCCCTCGAGGCCGCCCAGGTCGGCGCTGACGAAGGACCCGGCCTCGCCGATCGGCACCGACTGCCAGCCGGCGCCGAGCAGCCGCAACGCCAGCGTCTGCACGACGCGGGCGCTGGACGCCCCGGCGACGATCGCGAGGTCATCGCGTTCCAGCGCGTAAGGGGCCGGCGGCGCCGGCGCCGGCTCCGGCGTGCTCCGCGCCTTGGCTCGCAGCTCCTCGAACTGCGCCAGCGGCAGGGTCACCTGCTGCGCCGCGGCGGCGGTGGCGAGCAGCGGCGCCAGCAGCGGCGGCAGCGCCAGCGGTGCCAGCGGCGCCAGCGGTGCCAGCAGGCCGGCCAGCGCGGTGGCCGGCGCCATGGCGCGTGGCCGGCGCCTCGTCCGCGCATGTCTCGTCGTCGCGTCGTCCGCGGCGTGCGTTGCTCTCGCCAGTGCGTCGTCCGCGGAGTGCTTTGCTCTCGCCATCGCGTCGTCTCCTCACGGCCCCAGGGCTCCCCGCCCCCTCGCGTCGCCCGCCCTCGCCGGCCGCCGGCGTTTCTCTTACGCCGGGGCAGGGCTCCGCCAGAGCTCTCCCGGCCGGGCCGTGGCAGGCGGGGGAGCGGCTCCGGACTGGCGGCGTGACGCTGTGCGCGACACCGAGGATGCGAGGGCCATGCCCGGCCGCTGGCCGGCCGCTGGCCGGCCCTTCCCCCGCCGGCAGGGGCGGCCGCCCTGGCGCCGCGCTCCAGGTCGCTGAATCCAGGAATTTGAAACGCGACCGTATAGAGTAGCGCCCCAGCTATGGACATGGACAACTGGGCCGGGCGCGAGGCAACCGGGGGCGGGCAGGGCGACGGCCGCGAGGCGGAAGAGAAGGCGGCAGAGGCAGCCGCGGCGGCGGCGGCAGCGGGGAAGGAGGACGCCGCGGCTGAGGCGGCGGCGAAGGCGGCAGCGGCAGAGGCGGCAGCGGCCGAAGCGTCCCGCCGCGACCCGCTGCTGGCCCTCGATCCCTGGCTGCTGTTCCTGCTGGGCATGGTGGTGGCCCTGCAGACGACCGGCGACCCGGCCTTCTCCACCTTGCGCCAGGTCTCGCGCTGGGACGGCGAGGTGGTGCGCACGGTGCTCGCGGTCGGCGCCGTCGCCACCCTGCTGCTGTTCCTGACCGCGGCGCTGGCGCTGCCCGGGGGCGTCGCGCGGCGCTCCTACCGCGCCTGGAAGCGGGCGACCCTGGCGGCGCTGGCGGTGCTGATCCTGGCTCTCCCCATTGCCGACCGCGCCTGGCAGCGCTTCGCCGGCGGCCACCAGCTGCAGTTCGCCCACGACGGCGGCGTCATCCAGACCGAGGAGTCCGCCCGTTTCCTCTTGCGCGGCGTCAATCCCTACGCCGCGGACTTCTCTCGCACGCCGCTCGCCGGCGTAGCGATCCCGGGCATCCTGCGCCACAACCCGTACCTGCCGGCGAGCTTCCTGCTGCCGGCGCCGCTGATCGCGCTGGCGGACGCCTTGGGGGTGCCGTTCGACCAGCGCCTCGTCTACCTGCTGCTCTATGCCGCGGGCGTCTGGCTCGCGCCGCTCGCCTTCCGCCACCGCGGCGCCGGCGAGCTGGCGCAGACCGCCTTCGCGCTCAACCCGCTGGTGGTGCCGTACATGGTGGTGGGGCGAAACGACGTCTACCTCCTCGCCTTCCTGCTCTTCGCGCTGGTCGCCCTGGCCCGGCGGCGCGCCTTCGCCTTCTTCACCTGCCTGGCGCTGGCCTGCGCCGTCAAGCAGTTCGCCTGGCTGGTCGCGCCGTTCCTGCTGGTCTGCGCCTGGCGCGCCTGGCCGCCGGCGACGGTCAAGCGCGGCCTCGCGGCCGGCGCCGCCCTCTTCGCCGCGCTGGTGCTGCCGTTCTTCGCCTGGGGGCCCGCCGACTTCATCGACGACGTCTACCGCTTCAACGCCGGCCTCTCCCCCGACAGCTACCCGCTCGGCGGCACGCCGGGCTTCGGCTTCGCCATGCTCGCCGCGGCGCTGCGCTGGGCGCCCGACCGCGGCGCCTACTTCCCGCTGACCCCCTACCTGCTGGTCACGGCCCTGCCGCTCGGGTTGCTGCTCGCGGCGCGCCTGCTGCGCCGGCCGGCCGTCGCCGCGGCGCTACTCGCCGCCTTCCTGGTCTCCTTCTGGGTGTTCTTCTTCTCCCGGGTGTTCAACAACAACTACTTCGGCGTGCTGGCGTTCCTGCTGCAGATGGGCGCCCTGGCCGCGGCCGAGGAGGCGCTCGCGCCGCCGGTCGCCGGCGCCGCCGCCGCCTGAGCCCCCCCGGGCGCCGCGCCGGCCGCCGCCGCGCCGCCGGCGGCGGGGGCAGCGGCCACCTGCGCATGCGGCGAGGCGCCACGCCGCCCCACCTCTTGGGGCTGTAGGCAGCCCATCCCTCGGCGATCCGGCGGCCACTCCGCGGGGTGTCCCGGCGAGCGCCGGCCGTGGTGCATTGTCTGGTCATGACGATCACCCATCGACCGGCTTCCACTCGCAGGCTCGCCGTGGCCCTCGCCGCGGCGCCCCTGTTCCTGCTCGCCGCGCTGCCGCTGACCGCGGCGGAGCCGGCAGCGGCCGCCACCACGTCGTTCAACCTGGCGCCCGGCAGCCGGCTCTGGCTCGCAGGCGACTCGACCCTCCATCCCTACACGATCACCGCGACGAAAGTCGAGGTGGCCGCCGGGATCGACGCCGCCGCGGCCGAAGGCCCGGCCGCCGTGCGCGCCGCCGTCGCCCGCGGCGGTCTCCGCAGCCTGCGCCTGTCGGTGGCGGTGGCGGACCTCAAATCGGGCGAGAGCGGGCTCGACAAGAACATGCGCAAGGCGTTGAAGCAGGACCAGGCCCCGGTCATCCGCTTCACGCTCGCCGACTACCAGACGGAGAGCGCGAAAGACGACGGCCTCGTCGTCAAGGTGCGCGGCCGGCTCGCCATCGGCGGCGTCGAAAAGGACGCCGTGGTGACGGGTGAGTGCCGCTTCGGCCCGGACGGGCTCGAGGTCACCGGCACGGACGACATCCTGATGAGCGATTTCGGCGTCAAGCCTCCCACCCTGATGTTCGGGGCGATCAAGACCGCGGACAAGGTGGCCGTGCATTTCACCCTGAAGCTGAAGGCGTCGAACACCACGACGGCAGAGAAGTAGCCAAGGAAAGGAGATCGCACATGAAGCGTGCATATACGATTCTCGCCCTGGTGGCCCTGGCCGGCGCGTTGCCGACGGCCGCGCCCGCAGTCTCCCTGGTGGAGACCCAGGACTTCACCATCAACACCCACGGGTACCTGCAGGCGATCGGCACGGCCGAGGACGTCCCCAACAGCGCCGCGAAAAAGAACACCGATCGGCTCTACCTGTTCCTCAAGGAGGCGCGGCTGCGCTTCGACGGCACCTTGTTCGGCACCACATTCGACATCATGCTGGCGCCCGGCGGCGAGGACATCACCCCCAACACCAACAGCGCCCTGGGACTGCTCGACTTCAACTTCGACATCCCCCTGATCAAGGGCTACACGTTCAAGATCGGCCAGTTCCTGGTGCCCTACAGCCGCGAGCGCATGACCGACGACGTGACGATGAACTTCGGCGAGCGCTCGGTGGAGAACCTGGGCTTCTACTGGAACCGCGATTACGGCGCGGCGTTGTCCACCTATCAGGGCAAGCTTGCGGGCACCGTGGCGGTGATGACGGGAGGCGGCCGCGACGTGCCGCAGCGTTACCTGCCCGAGGAGCTCGGCTCGCCGATGCTCGTCGGCCGATTCGGGTACGACGACGGCATCGACCGCGACATCTACCACGTCAGCGCGCGCGACACGAATCCCGGCCGCGTGAAATCCGCCGCCTTCGTCAACGGCTTGATCATCAAGGACTCGGCCATCGGGCACTCCACGGTGATCAACGTCCGCGCCACCGACAAGAACCTGCTGATCGACCCGAACTACAACCCCTTCATCAACAAGGCGCCCTTCTCCCTGTCGACGATCTGGCAGCTCGGGGCGGACGGCGCCTACCGCGCGCCGCTCGGCCCCGGGGCCTTCAACGCGGAGGCCCAGGTCGATTACTCGCACTTCTCCAACAAGTACGGCAGGCTGAGCCTGAAGGGAGGCAGGGCGCAAGCAGGCGTCGCCAGGGACAAGGTGGAGGTGAACCTGCGCTACTCGATCCTCTTCCTCGACACGCGCATGGCCTTCGTCAACAACGGCACGCCGTTGCCGATCGTCAAGACCAGGACGCCGCTGCAGGAGATCACGCCTTCGATCACCTATCACTTCCGGCGCGGCGTCGAGGCGGTGCTGGATTTCCCCTACCTCGTCCACATGCTGGTGTTCAAGGAGAACACCGTCGGCTCGTACGTGATGAGCGAGCAGCCCGACCAGGTCACCGTGATCAAGCCCGGCACGACGGCGGGCACCGGCTCGGTGACCCGCAAGAACGTGCCGGAGGCGCGGCTCATGATCCAGCTGGGGTTCTGAGCCGAGCGGTCCGATGAGAGGACTCGGCAGCAGGCTCCGCCGGTTCGCCATCCTGGGTCTCCTGAGCCTGGGGTGGCTGCCGGCGGACGCGAGCTTCGCCAGCGAGCGGCCGGCGCCGGCAGACGCTCGCTCGCAAATCGTGGTGTCGGTGGCGGACACGAGCGACGGCACGGTGCGGCTCGAGGGGAAATTCACGGTGGCCGCGTCCAGCGCCACCGCCTGGAGCGTGCTCACCGACTACGAGCACATCCCGGCCTTCGTCTCGTCCATGCGCTCGAGCCGGGTCAAGAGCCGCGACGACGGATGCCTGCTCGTCGAGCAGGAGTCCGTGGGCAGGGCCCTCCTCTTCCAGCGCACGGTCCACGTCCTGCTCAAGGTGCGGGAGACGCCGCGGGAGCTGATCGCCTTCGAGGACCTCTCCAAGGCCAGCTTCGACCGCTACGAAGGCGCCTGGCAGCTGCGGCGGACGCCGGGCGGCGTCGAGGTGACCTATCGCCTGAGCGCCAAGGGCGGAATCGCCGCGCCCGGGTTCTTGCTGCGGGGCGCCTATCGCAGGATGGTCGGCGAGCTCCTCGAGCAGGTCCGCACCCGCATCGCCTCGGTGCGCTGAGCCGGGCCGCGGACGCTGCGCCCGCTCGCGCAGAGCGCATAGAATCGTCTCAAATGCCAGCGCCAGCGGCCATGGACCCCATGGAGTTCCTGCGCCGCCATCCACCCTTCGACCGGCTTGGCGACGAGCACCTGCGGCAGGTCGAGGATCACCTCGAGGTCGTCTTCTGCCCGCGCGGCGCCCAGGTCTTGCGCCGCGGCGGGCCGCGCAGCGAGAAGCTGTACGTCATCCGCAAGGGCCAGGTGCGCCTCGAGCGCGACGGCCGGCTGCTCTCGGCGCTTGAGGAGGGCGACTGCTTCGGTTTCCCGTCGTTGATCGGCAACGCCAGCCCGCTCGCGGACGCGGTGGCGGCCGAAGAGACGCTGCTCTACTGCCTCCCGGCCGAGGTGTTCGCCCGCCTGATGGAGGAGGCCAGGCCCTTCGCCGAGTTCTTCCTGCTCGATCTCGCGCAGCGCCTGCGCCAGGCGGCGGCGGTCGAGCCGCTCGCCGTCGGCTCCGACCTCGCCGTCCCCGCCCGCCAGCTGGTCGCCCGCCCGCCGCTGTTCGCCGCCGCCTCGGCTACGGTGGGCGAGGCGGCCGGCCTCATGCGCTCGGCCGGCATCAGCGCCATCCTGGTCGAGGGCTCGCCACCCGGCATCCTCACCGACCGCGACCTGCGCAGCCGCGTCCTCGCCGAGGGCCGCGGGCCCGACACGCCCGTGGCCCTGGTCGCCACCCGGCCGCTGCTGACCCTGCCGGCCGACGCCTCGCTGTTCGAGGCGCTGCTGTTCATGCTCGACCACGGCGTGCACCACGTGCCGCTGGCGCACGACGGGCAGCTGGTCGGCCTGATCACCGACACCGACCTGCTGCGCTTGCAGCTGCGGAGCCCCGTCCACCTGATGAAGGCAATCGAGCGGCTGCCCGACGCGCGCGGGGCCGGCGGCTATGCGCACGAGCTGGCGGCGACGGTCGAGGCGCTGACCTGGGGCGGCGTCGAGGCGAGCCACATCGGGCGCATCGTGTCGCGGCTCAACGACGCCCTGGTCGCGCGCCTGCTCGGCCTGGCCGAGAGCGAGCTCGGGCCGCCCCCCGGCGCCTACGCGTGGATCGTGCTCGGCTCCGAGGGCCGCATGGAGCAGATGCTGATCACCGATCAGGACAACGCCCTGGTGTGGGCCGAGGACTCGCCGGCCGCCCGCGCCTACTTCCCGCGCCTCGCCGAACGCGCCGTCGCCGGCCTGCTTGCGGCCTCCTTCCCCGCTTGCGCGGGAGGGTTCATGGCCACGCGCTGGCAGCGGCCGCTGGGCGAGTGGCGGCGGCTCTTCGAGGGCTGGGTCGCGGCCCCGGAGCCGCAGGCACTCCTCGAGGCATCGAACTTCTTCGACTTCCGCCGCGTGCACGGCGAGCTCGCGCTCGACCCGCTGCAGGAGGTGCTGCTGCGGGCCGGGCGGGAGGGGCTCTTCCTCGCCCACCTGGCCAGGGCCGCGCTCGCCTTCCGGCCGCCCATCGGCCCGTTCCGGCAGCTGCGCGCCGAGCGCGGCGGCCTGGACTTGAAGGCGAGCGGCATCCTGCCGATCGTCGGCCTGGCGCGGCTCTATGCCCTGGCCGCCGGGTCGGAGGCCCGGCCGACGCTGGCGCGGCTCGAGGCGGCGGCCGATGCCGGCACGCTGGGCCGCGACACCGCCGCGACCCTGGCCGAGGCGTTCCGCTTCCTGCTGCGGCTGCGCCTGCGCCACCAGCTGGCGGAGCTGCGCCGGGGGGGCGAGCCGCATCCCGGCTCGAGGCTCGAAGCGCTGTCGCCGCTCGAGCGCCAGATGCTCAAGGAAACGCTGCTCGCCATCCGCGACGTGCAGGAGGCGACGGCCCTGCGCTTCGCGACCGATCGGCTGGGCTAGGACGAGGGTCCCGAGATGCCCCGGCGCTCTCCTGCCTGGAACGAGGTCCTCTACTGTGCGCTGGACCTCGAGACCTCCGGCCTCGAGCCGCGCACGGACGAGATCCTGTCGCTGGCCATGGTCCCCATCCGCGACGGCGTCATCCGCTTCGGCGAGCGGTTCGCCAGCCTGGTGCGGCCCGCCGACCCGGCCGGGCTGTCGCTCGCGGGCCTGCCCGCCCACCAGCTGCTGCCGCAAGACCTCGCCGCGGCGCCGCCGCTCGCCGGCCTCCTCCCCGAGGTGGACCGGCGGCTGCGCGCGGCCGTGCCGGTCCTCCATCACGCGCCGCTCGACCTCGGCTTCCTGCGCCGGGCCTATCGCCGGGCGGGGCTCGACTGGCCGCGGCTGGCGGTCGTCGACACGGTGGTCCTGCTGCGGCGGCTCGACGTCCGGCACCTGCTGCTCGCCCCGCACCCGGCGCCGTTGCCCCTGGGCCTCGCCGCGGCCCGGGCGGCGCTGGGGCTGCCTCCCTACCCGAACCACCAGGCGCCGATCGACGCCCTGGCCACGGCGGAGCTGTTCCTGGCCCTGCGCTCCCGGCTCGGGGCGGAGCGGCTGCGCGACCTGATCTAGGCCAGGCCAGCCTGCTGCTCGCGCGCCCTCGGCGCCCCCTTCCCGCCAAAAAAGAATACTAAAGAATACACTTCTAGAAGATGTCTCGGCGTGCGGCGAGGCCGCGACCGGTAGGCACCCACCCGGATGGGTAGGTCGTTCCGGCGGCGGCCGCCTGCCGGGGGGTGGTGGGGCGCCCTGCCCGGCGGCGGTTCGTCTCCTACCCGGCCGGGCGTGGGCCGTGGGTGCCCGTCCGGCGTCCAATACCGCCAGCACGGACGGACGCTGGAAGGGTTCGCCAGCGAACCAGAGCGATCACCGATGGGGCCGGCGGCGGCAGGTTGCCGGCCCCCTTCATAGAGCGGCAGCGCGGAGGGTACGCACGATGAGAGCGTCGAGATGCAGGACCCATGGTCTGGCTGTTCTCCTTGCCACCGGCGGGGCGCTCGCGCTCTGCACGCCGAGCGCGGCGGTGCCGATGTGGGCGCGGCGTTACAACGTCGCCTGCAACACCTGCCACAACTGGCCGGCCTTCCAGCTCACCGCCACCGGGCTCGACTTCCTGCGCCGCGGTCATCGCTTGAAGGGCGACGCCTTCGACAAGGACTGGACCCACCTGGTCGCCGCCCACGTCGAGTGGGAGTACGACGCCGCGTCGGGCTCGACCAACCAGTTCAACTCGCCGGACTTCCACATCCACGCCGGCGGCGCCTTCACCGAGAACTTCTCCGGCTACTTGAACGCCAACGTCAACAACGAGATCGAGGCGGCCTACCTGCAGTACACCAAGGAGTGGGGCGACGACAACTACTTCACGGCCCGCGGCGGGCGGCTCAGCCCGACCCTGCTGCGCAACTACGGCAACGGCCTCGAGGCCGGCGCCAGCGACCCGCTGATCCTCTCGGACACCACGCTCAACGCCAATCCCTTCACCCCCGACCGCACCAACAACGGCATCGACGTCGGCGGCCGTTACCAGATGTTCTTCGCCCAGGCGGGGGTGCTCAACGGCGACGACGTGGCGGGGCAGGCCTCGGTCGGCCATCACAAGGACTTCTATGCCACGCTCGAGGCGATGCCGGACGGCGTCAGCGGCGTCGGCCTCTACTACCACCACGGCGGCTACGACCTGGGCGACCCGGCGATGCCGCCGCAGTGGAACGACAGCTATCACCGCGAGGGAGTGTTCGCCAACTACACGCAGAGCCTCTTCCGTGTCGCCGGCGCCTACCTCTACGGCACGGACCACGTGGCGACGGTCGCGCCGGACAGGAAGATCCACGGCTGGTACGCACAGGTGAACGGCTATCCGAGCGGCTGGGTGGCCCTGTTCGTGCGCTACGATGACACCAAGACGCAAGACGAGACGGGGCAGGTGCACACCCGGCAAGGCACGGTGGGGGCGACCTTCAAGGTCTTCGAGATGAGCACCACCTCGGCGCGCATCGCGCTCGAGGCCGCCCGCCAGCAGACGCCGGGCGCCCATACCAACCTGGGCGTGGTCAACCTGATCTGGGCGTTCTAGAGGACCTCCCGAGACGAGCGGCGCGGGAGGGGGACCCCCATGACGAGCAACACGGCCGATACGCCAGGAACCACCCCGGCGGCCGCCGGGCCGCCGGCGCACCACGCGGAGGCGGTCGGGCCGCTCGCGCCCAGCACCCGGCGCTCCTTTTTCGGCGTGCTGGTCGGCTCGATCAGCGCCGTGGTCGGGGCGCTGATGGCGGTGCCGCTGGTGCGCTTCGCCCTGGACCCGGTGCTGCGCGGCGGCGGCGGCGCCGACTGGTTCGCGCTCGGCAGCCCCGAGGATCTCGCCAAGGCCGCGGCCGCCGAGCCGGTGCGCGCCGAGGTCAGCTTCCGGCGGGTCGACGGCTGGCGGGCCACCACCGTCAAGCAGACGGTTTGGGTGACGACCGGCGCCAAGGGCGGGCTCACGGTGCTCTCGGGCACCTGCCCGCACCTCGGCTGCGTGGCGATCTGGCACGGCGACCGCGGCCGCTTCGTCTGCCCCTGTCACAACGGCAACTTCGGCAGGCACGGCGAGCTCCTCGGCGGCCCGCCGCCGCGCGGCCTCGATCCGCTGCCGGTCAAGGTCGAGGACGGCAAGCTGTGGGTGAAGTACCAGTACTTCCGCCAGCTGGTGCCGGACCGCGAGGTGATCGGTTGAGCGCCGCGGCGGAGGGCCGGCCGGCCGGCGGCGGCGAGGCCACGCTCCGCGCCCGCCTGGCCGGCTGGCTGGACCAGCGGGTCGGTTGGCGCCAGCTGATGAGCGTGGCGCTCGACGAGCCGATCCCCGGCGGCGCGCGGTGGGCGTACGTCTTCGGCAGCGGGCTGCTGTTCGTCTTCATCAACCAGATCGTCACCGGGGTCTTCCTGGCGCTCTACTACGTGCCCTCGGCCGACCACGCGCACTCCACCGTGAGCTTCATCCAAAAGCAGGTGACGATGGGCGGCTTCCTGCGCAGCCTGCACGCCTACGGCTCGAGCGTCATGGTGCTGCTGCTGATGCTGCACCTGGCGCAGACCTATGTCTACGGCGCCTACAAGGGGCGGCGCGAGCTGCTCTGGCTGATGGGTTGCTTCCTGCTGCTGCTGATGCTGGGGATGGCCTTCACCGGCTACCTGCTGCCCTGGGACCAGAAGGCCTACTTCGCCACCGCCGTGGGCACCAACATGGCCTCGGAAGTGCCGTGGATCGGCGGCTTCCTCAAGCTGCTGCTGCGCGGCGGCAACGAGATGGGCACGTTGACGCTGTCGCGCTTCTTCACGCTGCACGTATTCCTCATCCCCGCCGTCATCTTCGCCGCCGTCGCGAGTCACCTCTTCCTCTTCCGCAAGGCGGGAGCGGCGGGGCCGCCGCGGCCGGCGGCGGAGGTCCGGCAGCTGCCGGCCGAGACCTTCTTCCCCGCCCAGGTGTGGAAGGACTTCGTGTTCGGCATCGGCCTCATCGTCATGCTCGGCGCGCTGGCCTGGCGGCGGCCGGTGTCGCTCGGGCCGATGGCCAACCCGGCGGACGCCACCTACCTGCCGCGGCCCGAGTGGTACTACCTGCCGGTCTTCCAGTTCATCAAGTATTTCCACGGCGCGGCGAGCGTGCTCGGCATCGTGGTCATCCCGGGGGTCGTGGTGCTGGCGCTGTTCGCGCTGCCCTTCCTCGACCGCTCGCCGGAGCGCCGGCCGCTGCGCCGGCCGGTGGCGGTCGGCAGCCTGCTGCTGGTGTTCGCGGCGCTGGCCTTGCTGGGCGTGCAGTCGGAGGTCCAGGACCGGCGCGACCCGGCGGTGCGCGCCAAGCTCGCGGCGCAGGAGGAGGCCGAGCGGACCTACATGAGGGAGCCGTTCACGCCGGAGGAGAACCTGGGGCCGGCCGCGGGCGGCGGCGGGGCGGCAGCGACGGCGCCGGCGGCGCTCAGCCCGGAGGCCGCCAAGGGCGCTCTGCTGTTCGAGAGCGAGGGGTGCTCGGGCTGCCACGGCGCCCAGGGACACGGCGGCGGCGGGCTGTTCGCGCTCGCCAACCTCGGCAAGCGCTTCTCGCCGGCGCAGCTCCTGGCGCTGCTGCACGCGCCGCGGCCGGACATGCAGCAGGGCGGCATGCAGCCGGTGCACCTGAAGGACGAGGACATGAACGCCCTCGTCGCCTTCCTGCTCTCGGCGCAGCGCGACGCGGCGGTCACCGCCGCGCCGTAGGGGCGCCGGCCAGCGACACGGCACCACGACTCCACGGGACGGACGAGACGACACGACACGACACGAAGGAGATCGCACGTCATGAAGACAGCAGCTCGCCATACGACATTCGCTGCGGTGATCGCGGCCCTGGTCCTTTTCGTGGCCGCCCTCGCGCTGCCGCCGGCGGCAGGCGCCGACGCGGCCTCGGCGGCGGCCGGCGCGCCGGTCTACAAGGAGAAGTGCATCGGCTGCCACGGCGCCGACGGCAGCGGCAGCACGCCGATGGGCAAGGCGCTCAAGGCCGGAGACCTGCGGAAGCCCGATATCCAGGCGAAGAAGGACGCGGAGCTGGCGGCGTCGATCACCAACGGCAAGGGCAAGATGCCGGCTCAGAAAGGCAACCTGAACGCCGCCCAGGTCGCCCAGGTCGTCGACTACATCCGCACCCTGGCGAGCAAGAAATAGCCGCCGGGCTCGCGCAGGACAGGGGAGGGCTCCGCCTCGAGCCGGCGGCTCGGCCGGCCTGCCCGCGGACCCCGGTATCGAGGAGCTCCTCGGTCGGGTGTCCCAGATGATCGAGGAGCTGCCGTGGCTGTGCGGCATGGAGGCCGAGGTGCAGTGCGTGAGCCGGCTGGCTGACGATGGCGGCGGCAGCGGCCGTGAAGGCGGCGGCAGCGCCGGTGGCAGGGTCGGTGGCCACCGCGAAGCCGGCGGCGGCGCGGTGCTCGGCGGCGGGGTGCGGCTGGGAATACGCGCGAAGCGCGCCGAGGCTACCCGACCGGCATGAGCCGCGCCCGCACAAGGCCGCTGCCGGGGAGCGTCTCGAGATCGCGGTCCCTGGCCAGCACCGAGCAGCCGTTCTCCTCCGCCAGGACAGCGATCAGGCAGTCGATCGTCGAGCGCACGGTATATCCCTGGCGGCGCAGCGCACGGTAGAGGTCGGCCGCGCGCAGGTGGAGATCGATGCCCGATGCTTCCAGGAAGGTCAATGAACGGAACAGCACCAGCAGCTCGGCCAGTCCGCGCTCCCGGCGCAGCCCTTGGAAGACCTCGGCGACGATGACGCCGCAGGTGCAGAGATCCTGCTCGTCAGCGATCAGCTCCGCCAGCGCGGCACGGTGCACCGAGGGGTGGCCATTGAGGAAATCGGCCCAGGCCGACGTGTCCACCAGGACTCTCAACGGAGGCTAGCTCCGGCGCCGAAGCCGGTCGAGGTCGCCCTCCCACCGTAGCTTGCCTTCGAACTTCAACAGCCCGCGGAGCCGACGTCGGCGCGCGTACTCACGCAAGGCCTCGTTGATGATCTCGGTCTTGGTCTTTCCGGGGGCCATCTGGAGTGCCCCGGCGAGCGCTTCGTCGTCCAGGTTCAGGGTCGTTCTCATGATCTGCCTCGCAGTGCAGATCCTAGCACAGATGCGAAGGCATCACGCTGGCGGCCTCAGCGCTCCGCGGCTCTCGACGACGTGGCGGCCAGAAGGAAGGCCATGCCGGAGAAGGCCAAGGATTCGCAGCCGCAAACCGGCGGATGAGGCGGATTCCCGGGCTGAAGCTGCGGGTCGTCACGCTGCGGCGGTGCCGGCAGCAGGCGCGGCCGTCGCGGCACCACGGCGGGTCGCGTCGAGCCGCTCGAGGCGACGCCCGAAGCTGTGGCCGAAGGCCAGGCGCAGGGCCGCGAGACGCGCCCGCTGCCAGCGGAAACGGCGATCCGAGAGCGGCGCGCACTCCTCGGGCAGCAGCACCAGCGAGACGTGCACGTTGGGCGCGCAGCCGATCGGCAGCGCCCGCTCCATCGACGCCTCGTAGAGGCGGCGGAAGACCGGCACCAGGTCCTCGGTGCGCGGCGGCGGCAGGTGCTCGAGGTCCGTGCCGACCAGCGGGCGGAAGACGCACACCGTCGGGATGGCCCCGACCGAGGCGATCCAGTCGATGGCCGCGATCGAGGACGCGGGCGGCTCGAGGCCGGCGATGATCTCGCCGTTGGTCACCCAGGGCTCGCGCCGCGGGCCCTTGCCGGCCAGGGCGGCGCAGTAGCGGATCGCCTCGAGGTAGCGGTCGAGGCCGTAGGCGGCGTCCTTGCCCGGGCAGAGCTCGCGAAAGATCGCGCGGTCGAAGACCTCGAAGCAGAAGGAGACGCGGTTGACCCCCATCTCGCGCAGCCCGTCGTAGCGTGAGAGATCGTGGTGCGGCGGCGTCTGCACGCCGACCAGCAGCCCCAGCTCCCGCTTGATGCGGAGGATGTAGGGCTCCAGCAGGTCGAGGTAGGTGTCGCCCTCGTAGTGGCCGGTGTTGAAGTCGACGTAGGTGATGCCCGACTCGTCCCGCGCCGCGCGCACCACCTCGAGGACCTCCTCGATCGACTTCTCGCCGGCCTCGTCGACGCCGAGGTTGAGGCCGACCGAGCAGAACTTGCAGTTGACCTTGGGCTTGGCGGTCCAGTACTCGCAGACCTTGGCCTGGTAGATGCCGAGGTACGTCCCCTGCAGGGTGCCGATGCGGGTCATCGGCTTGCCGGTCGAGGTCGCGGCGTCGTACCAGGCCGGGCGCGGCGACAGCCGCACCGGCGCGACCGTCCGGCCGTCGCGCTCGAGCAGGTACCGGCCGCCGCTGCGCCGCAGCAGGTACGGCGACTGCCGCGCGAACGGCTCGGCGACCGGGACGTTGGTCCACAGCCCGCCGGGGAGGATCAGCTCGAGACCACTGCCCAGGCCGGCGCGGGTGCGCAGCACGCGCCGGCCGCCGTCCTCCTCGACCAGGCAGCTCGCGTCCAGCCGCAGGCCGCGGCAGTAGAGATCGAGCTTGAGCAGCGCCCGATTGTCATCGATGCGATCGACGGCGGCGAGCATCGTCCTCCCTCCCTCTGACAGAAGCGGCAGGTGCGACCCCATGGCCGCTCGGCCGCTCATGGCCGCTCACGGCCGTTCGCGGCTTACTCACCGTATCCTCGCGGCGAGCTCCTCTCCACGCCCTTCCGGGTGGCAAGTCCCCGCGCCGATGGGTAGGGCGGGGCCCCGCCCCGGTGCTCGGCGCGCCGCGGCGCCGCGAGGAGCTAGGGTCGGCGCTGGAGGTGATGATCATGACTCTCGACGTCGAGTTTCCGGGCGGTGTCCAGGTCGCGGCGCGGTTCAAGGGGTTCACCGTCGCGACCGACCAGACCCGCGAGCACGGCGGCGCCGGCGCCGCGCCGGAGCCGTTCGACCTCTTCCTGGCCTCCCTCGGCACCTGCGCCGGCTTCTATGCGCTGCGCTTCTGCCAGGAGCGGGGCATCGCTACGCGGGGCCTCGGCCTCACCCTGTCCACGGAGGCCGATCCCGAGCGCAAGCGGCTGCGGGCGATCCGCCTCGACCTGCGCCTGCCCGAGGGCTTCCCCGAACGCTACCGCGCCGCCATCCTGCGCGCCGTCGACCAGTGCGCGGTCAAGCGCCACCTCGTCGAGCCGCCGCTGTTCTCGGTGGCGATCGCCGCCGCCGAGATCGCCGCCGCCGAGACCGCTGCCGCCGTCGCCGCCGTCGCGTAGGACGCGCAGGGCGTTGGCGATCACCGCCACGTCGATCGCCTCCTGCAGCAGCGCGCCGCCGACCGGGGCCAGCCAGCCGGCGGCCGCGACCAGCATCGCCGCCAGCGAGAGGCCCATCCCGGCGAGGACGCTCTCGAGGGCGATGCGCCGGGCCCGCCGCGCGATGCGCAGCGCCTCGGCCAGCCGGTCGAGCCGGTCGAGGGTGATCACCACGTCGGCGGCCTGCGAGGAGGCGGTGGCGCCGCGCGCGCCCATCGCCACTCCGAGGTCGGCCGCGGCGAGGGCCGGCGCGTCGTTGACGCCGTCGCCCACCATGATGGTCGGCCCGTGGGCGCGCTCCGCCTGGACCGCCGCGACCTTCTGCTGGGGCGTCTGCTCGGCGAGCAACAGGTCGGCGCCGATTCCCGCCGCCACCGCCTCGGCCACGTCGGCGGTGTCGCCGGTCACCATCACCACCCGCCGGATGCCGCTACGGCGCAGCTCGCGCAGGGTGGCCGGCGTGTCGGCGCGAACCGGATCGCGCAGGATCAGCGCTCCCGCCACGGCGCCGTCCACGGCGACGAAGACGTTGGACGCTCCCTCGCGGGCGGCCCGCTGCTTGACCCCGCGCGCCCGCGGCGGCGCCGCCCGCCCCACCGCGGTCCAGTCGAGCCGCCCGAGCGCCACCTCGCGCCCCTCGACCGTGCCGCGGATCCCCGCGCCGAGGCTCTCCTCGACCGCCACCGGGAACGCGAGCGGCAGGCCGCGCTCGCGCGCACCCTTGACCAGCGCCGCGGCGAAGACGTGGGGCGACACCTGGTCGAGCGAGGCGGCGAGGCGCAGCAGCTCGCCGGCGCTCACCTCGCCGAACGTCTCGACCGCCGCCAGCTCGGGCACGCCGGTGGTCAGGGTGCCGGTCTTGTCGACCAGCAGCACGCGCCCGACCGCCAGCGCCTCGAGCGCGCCGCCGCCCTTGACGATGACCCCGCGCCGGGCGCAGGCCGAGACCCCGGCGATGAGCGCCACCGGGGCGGCGAGGATCAACGGGCAGGGGGTCGCGACCACCAGCACGGCCAGCGCCCGCACCGGGCTGCCGCCGGCGACCCAGGCGGCGGCCGCGATCAGCAGGGTGAGCGGCAGGAAGACCAGCGCATAGCGGTCGGCCAGGCGCACGAACGGCGCCTTCGACGCCTGCGCCTCCTCGACCAGCCGGACGATGGCGGCGTAGGTGCTGGCGGCGGCGGTGGCCACCGCGCGCAGGTCGAAGGGCCCGGCGGCATTGACCGTGCCGCTCTTGACCGGGTCGCCTTCCAGGCGCTCGACCAGGCGCGATTCGCCGGTGAGCGCCGACTCGTCGAGCACCGCGACCGCCCCGGCGCCGGCGACCACGCCATCGACCGGCACGATCTCGCCCGGCTTCACCAGCAGGCGGTCGCCGGCGCCGATCTCCTCGATCGGCAGCGAGACGAGGCCGCCGTCCTGGTAGCGGTGGGCGGTGCGCGGCACCCGGGCGAGCAAGGCCGATAGCTCGCCGCGGGCGCGCGCGCCGGCGTAGCCTTCCAGCGCCTGGCCGCCGGCGAGCATCAGTGCCACCACCGCGCCGGCCAGGTACTCGCCGATGGCCAGGGCGCCCGCCATCGCCAGCAGCGCGATGAGGTCCACCCCCACCTCGCGCCGCAGCAGGCGCTTCGCCACCCCGAGCGCGAGCGGCACGAGCATCGCCGCGGTGGTGAGCGCCCAGGCGGCCGCCGCGGCGCCGCCGGCCCCGGCCAGCCAGGCGGCGCCGCCCGCCAGGAGGCCGCCGAGCGTGAGGGCGGCCAGGCGCAGGCTGTAGGCGAGTCCTGGCATCCGCATCGGGTTTTCCTCACCAGCCGTCGCCGGCGCGCCGCCGGGTGGCGAGCGGCGGCCGGCCGCACGAGCTCGGCGTGCGCGGCGTCAGCCGGCCGCGGCGGCGACGACCTCGGCCGCGGCCGGCGCCGAGGCGGCGCGAACGGCAGGCGGAACCACCAGCACGCTCCGCGGGAAGTTGCGCAGCACCGTCTCGGCCACGCTGCCGAGCAGCAGGCGCGCGAGACCGTGGCGGCCGTGGGTGCCGACGACGACGAGGTCGGTTTCCAGGTCCTCGCTCATCTCCAGCAGCCTGCCCGCGGCGGAGGTCCCGGTGCGGATCAGGGGTGTCACACGCTGTCCTTCCGGGCAGCAGGCGGCGACGAAGCGGTCGAGGGCTTCGAGGGTCGCCTGATCGATCGGCACGAGGTCGGGAACCCGGACCTGGTCGAGCAGTAGCGGCTCGATCTCGACGACGAGCAGAGCGTGCGCCACGCCGGGCTGGGCCGGCCCGCGCCACGCGGCGAGCTCCCGGCGGCCTCCGCCAGGACGAAGTGGGGCGCACCATCCCGCACCGTGTAGCCTGCCAGCTCCTGCGGCCGGATCCCGAGCCTCGCCACCTGCGCCTCGAGGCGGCCGAGGCGGGCCTCGCGCTTGCCCGCGATCAGCTCCGGGATGCCGGCCGGAGCGCCATAGGGGAGGTCCGCGGTGCGGGCCTGCGGCGCCTCGAAGGCATGGACGAGATGGACCCGGGCGCCCGCCGCGCGCGCCACCCGGAGCCCGTTGCGCACGACCTGGTCCGAGGCGTCGGTCAACGTCGTGCCGATCAAGATGGTGCGGATTGCGGAAGGCATCGGTGCCTCCTCCTTTCCCTCCTGGCCGCGATCGCTGGCCCGGCGCGGCCGGAGGCGGTGCGTGGGCTCTCTCGGCGCCTCTACATCGCAGTCTCCTCCGGCGCGGCGCCCCGGACACCACCCGCCGAGGTGGCCCGCCTGGCGTGCGCGGGCGGCTGCCCGAGCCACGTCGCGGGGTGAGCCGCTCCCCACCCCGTGCCGCTCGGGCGTCCATCCGGCAGGGTGGCGCGCCGGCGGCGGGAGGCGGCGATGATCGCGGAGGGACCGGGGGGTCGAGATGAGAGCCAAGCTACAGTCGCGGAGCGCGCAGGCCACAACGTACGAGGAGACGGATGCCGAGTTCCTGGCCGCGCTCCCGGCCTTCTCCGGCACCGGTCTCGTGGGCCGCACGTGAGCGGTGCCAGGGGACGCCGGCGACGGTTGCCCTGGCGCTGGCGGCCGTGGCACTCACGGTCGTGTCACGTTCCTGCCGCCGGTTCGCGTCTCCTCGCGTGCTCGCCGCACCCGTTCGTTCGCGACGTCCATGGTGCGCCGCGAAGCGCTCGACACCGCGTCAGCGCGTGGTGCGGAGGCCCAGCAGCTTCGTGCCCAGGAGCTCGCCTGCCGGATTGAAATCGAAGGCGATTCGGGCGTACCCGCCGACCTCGCAGGCGTGGCAGCCGTTCAACAGCACGAAGCTGAAGACGAATCGCTGGCCGCCGCCCGGCAGCGGTTGCATGGCCTTGAACTCAGCGCCAGTCCCCCATAGCTCCAGCTTGGGGAATTTCCTGGCCAGGGCAGGGTAGATCGGATCCTTCGTGATGTCGATGCGCTTCCAATTGGCGAAGTCCTCCACCTGCACGACTCGCGGCCTGCCGTTGACCAGGACATATCCCTCGTTGTCGTTGGCCCGCAGCGGATAGACCGCGCTCGCCAGATCGACCTTCCCCATCTTGCGAAAGTCGACCAGGTATCCCTCGCCCTCGAGGAGAACGGCGCCTGCCGTGGCCTCCGGGGAAGCCCCTGCCTGCCGTAGTGCCGAGACGATGCATGAGATGAACTTCGCATCCCTGGGCCATGCGCTTGCCGCCTCGCAGGCTTGCATCTTCCTGAAGAGCTGAGTCTCGACGTCCTGAGGGGACGGCTTGAAGACGGCTCGCGGGCCGATCTCATCCAGAGCCTTGCCCGCCCCATCCTGGGCCCACGTCGCGCCCCGGCCAGACGAGATCGCCATCGCCGCCAGCAACCCGAATGACATCCGCACCCAGGGTGCGCATCGCGCTGGACGCATTTCTCCCATCCTTCCCATCACGGGCCACAGGGCGCGATTGAAACGCCCCGTCCAGGCTATCCGCGACGGCACATTCACCAGCCAAGGGCGCGCTTCAGCGCCTCGAGTCCGGCCGCGTGGCAGGCGGCGAGAGCCGCCCCGCCGAGTGCCGCAGGCCAGGCGGCTGCCGGCAGGCGGGTGCGCGGCTACTTGGCGACCCGAAAGGCCTTGGTCGCCACTGACTGGCCGTCGAGCAGGATCTCGATCTTGTAGTCGCCCGTGGGCCAACCCTCGGGCCTGGCGAGATGGAACTCGGTTGCCGCGTCGCCTGCCGGCGCGATGGTCTTGGTCTCCTCGCCGGCCGGTTTCTCGGCGCCGCTGTGGGAGACGCTCGCCCAGCGCGCGGTGAGCTTGGCGCCCGGCGAGCTGCCGGTGGTGCCGACCGAGACGTAGAAGGCGTCGGCGGGGGCGAAGGTGTCGACCTCGGTGGTGACCTTGTTGTCGGGGCCAACAGCCTTGCCGATGGCCAGGGCGACCACCTTGAGCGGCACCGCCGGCGCCTGGGGGGCCGCGGGAGCGGCGGCCGGGGCCGCGGCCGGCGGGGTGCCGCCGCCCTGGGCCGCGCCGGCGGCCGGCGCCGCCTCCTCGCTCTTGTGACAGGCGGCGAGCGCCGCGAGCAGGATGAGGACCAGGACGGTCACGGACAGGACGCGGCTGAAACGCCTCGGCAGGTCGGTCATGGGTGGCTCCTCCGGATGCACGCCTGCTCGATCATACATCGCCGCGTCGGGCCGGTCCCGGTGGCCCGCGCGCCACCCCGCCGACCTGTCCCCGGCGTCGGGCGACGCCATGCGGCGCGGCCTGCAGGTGCTGGCGGCGCTGGGCGGCGGACCCGGGAGCGGGGGGCGCCGGCGTGCGGCGATCGAGGCGCTCTACGTGGCGGAGACGCCGCGCCTCGAGGCCGTGCGCCTCGAAGCCGACCCGCGCCAGATCGAGGCCGAGGCGGAGGATGGGCTCGCGCGCTTCATCGCCGCCCACCTGCCGGAGCCAGCGGAGCCAGGCTGGCAGGTCAGCGGGCGGGTGCGCAGAGCCGCGGCGGCCGACCCCGCGATCCTCGCCCGCTGCGAGGAGTCGGCGCCGGACCTGGTGGTGCTCGGCACCCACGGCCGCAGCGGCTTCGAGCGCTTCCTCATCGGCAGCGTGGCCGAGTCGGTGATGCGCCACGCGCAGGGCAGCGTGCTGATCATCCCGCCGGCGGCCGCGGCCAGCCTGGCAGCGCCGGCGTCGGCGGTGGCAGTGGACCGAGGCATGCTGGTGGCGGGTTAGCGCTGGCGGTCCGCGCGCCGGTCGGTCCGTGCGGGGCCCGGCCGCCGGCCGGCCGCCCCCGTCCCCCCGGCCGCCCCCGCCCCCGTCCCCGGGAGCTCAGGTTTCGGACGGCGTGTCCACGATCCGGTGCCGCAGGGCGTAGCTCACCACCTGCGCGCGGTTGTGCAGGTGCAGCTTGTCGAGGATGTTGCGGATGTGGAACTTGACCGTGTTCTCGCTCACTCCGAGGTGATGGGCGAGCTTGCGGTTGGAGACGACGCCCCGCACCAGCAGCTCGAGGACGGCGCGCTCACGGTCGGTGAGCGCGTCCGGGTCGTGCGCCTGGGCGGCGCCACCGGCGGCGCGCCCGGCCGCCGCGCCCTCCGCCGGCTCCGCCGGCCTGGCGAACTCCTGCAGCAGGCGCCTGGCGACGCCCGGCGTCAACGCCGGCTCGCCTTCCCGGACCCGGTCCAGCATGGCGAAGAACTCCTTCGCCTCGAGGTTCTTCAGCAGGTAGCCCTGGGCGCCCGACTTGATCGCCTCGAACAGTTTGGCGTCTTCGTCGGAGGCGGTGAGCACCACCACCTTGACCTGCGGCAGGTCGGCGCTGATCAGCCGCGTCGCGGCGAGGCCGTCGACCTCCGGCATGGCGAGGTCCATCAGCACCACCTCGGGCGACAGGCGGCGGGCGAGCTCGACGGCCTCGCGGCCGTTGCGCGCCTCGCCCACCACCTCCAGGCCGTGGGCCTCGAGCAGGCTGCGCAAGCTGTCCCTGAACAGCGCGTGATCGTCGGCGATGAGGATTCTCATGGGCCTCCCAATGCGGCGGGCGGAACCGGCACCTCGACCACTACCCGGGTGCCGGCCCCCGACGTCGATTCGAGTTGCACGGTGCCACCCATGCTCTCGGCGCGCTCGCGCATGGTGGCCAGGCCGAAGCGCGGAAACTCCGAGCGCCCGAGATCGGCGGGGTCGAAGCCGATGCCGTCGTCCTGCACCACCACGGTCACCCGGTCGCCGACCCGCTCGAGCGCCACCTCGGCGACGTTGGCGTGGGCGTGCTTGCGCACGTTGGTGAGCGACTCCTGCACGATGCGCAGGAGCTGCAACTCCATGCCGGCGGGCAGCCGCGGGTCCTCGCCGACGCGCAGGCGGCAGCGGATGCCGCTCTGGTCCTGCCAGGCGGCCGTGTACTCTGCCAGCGCCTCGGTCACCGGCCGCTCGACCACCGCGGCGGCGCGCAGGCCGATGATCGACTCGCGGACGTCGCCGTAGACCTCGCGCGCCGCGTGCGCCAGCTCGTCGAGCTGGCGGCGCGCCTCGTCGGTGCGGCCGGAGCCGAGGAACTCGCCGATCGCCTGCGCCTTGGTGTTGACGTAGGCCAGCACCTGCGCCAGGCCGTCGTGCATCTCGTGGGCGATGCGCAGCCGCTCCTCGGCCACCGCCAGCGACTTGAGGCGCCGGTGGAGGTGGGCATGGTCGATGGCGATCGCCGCCTTCAAGGCGAAGCGCACCAGCACCTCCTCCTCCTCCGCGGTGAACGGCGAGCCGTCGGCCTTCTCGGACAGGTAGAGGTTGCCGTGGAAGGGGCCTGCCGCCGTCACCGGCACGGCGAGCAGCGAGCGCATCGGCGGGTGGTTGGGCGGGAAGCCGACCGCGCGCGGGTCCTGCCGCATGTCGGCCAGCCGCAGGCGCTGCCCCTCGTGGAGCGCCACGCCGAGCAGGCCGCGGCCCTGCGGCAGGGCGCCGATGTGCGCGCGCTCCTCGGCGCTCACCCCCGAGGTCACGAACGACTCGATGCGCCCGTGGTCGCCGACCACCGACAGGGCGCCATAGCGGGTCCCGACGAGGCCGCAGGCCTGGTCCACGATCTTCTGCAGCACCGGCTCGAGCGCCAGCTCCCCATAGATGTCGAGCGCCGCCTGGTGCAGCGCCTCGAGCTCGCGGTTCTGGCGCTCGAGGCGCGCCTGCATGCGCGCGACGCCACGGAAGACGAAGAGGATGCAGGCCGCGGCCGCGGCGAAGATGGCGGCGTCGATGGCCAGGGCGCCGGGCCAGGAGAACATCTCGGCGCCCATGGCGCGCCGCACCGCCTCGAGCGCGCCGACGAAGGCCGCGGCCAAAACCAGCGCCGCCGCGCGCAGCCGGCGCAGGGTCAGCGACGGCACCAGCTCGCCCGCGAGCAGCCGTCGCCACCCCAGGCTTGGGGCCGCCGGGGCGAAGAAAGGCCGGGAGTCTGAGATAGAGGCCCTGAGCTCGTCATGCCAATGGGCTGGCATCTTACCGGAGTCGCAACCAGCGGCGCACCGGGCGCCGCCGCCGCCGGCGGGGCCGGGACCGAGGCCGGCGCTGCGGCCAGGGCCGGCGCTGGCGGCACGCGGTGCGGAGACCCGGCGCGCTGAAGTCATGGCAACGACGCTAGCGGCGAGGGGCCGGGCGCGCCACGCGCCCGCGGGTGGCCTGTCCCATACGTGCACGGGTGGCGGGCTCCTACCCTGCCGGGCGGGACGGCAGGCGCGGGACCGCGGGAGCGGGCTATGCTGGAGCCCGGGGATGCGGGACCGGAAACGAGGGTGAGGATGCGGCGCAGGCGGCCGCCGCGGGCGTGGACGACGGACGAGAGGATGGCGCGACCGCCAGGGATGACGCGACCACCAGGGATGGGCCAACCGCCAGGGATGG
>Ga0307479_10000650_pt1 | contig 31274 bp, 21 predicted proteins | sample atmos_gasesECM4C_FD_203743 | JGI IMG/M metagenome (GOLD analysis project Ga0307479, IMG submission 203743) | Hardwood forest soil microbial communities from Morgan-Monroe State Forest, Indiana, United States - atmos_gasesECM4C_515 | ecosystem: Environmental > Terrestrial > Soil > Temperate...
CTCGAGCGGCGGCCAGGTCTCAGGCCACCCGCCGTCACCCGGCCACTGCAGCTTCACCCCGGCCCGCTTGGCACGCCGCCGGGTGGCCAACGCCTCGGCGCCGATCACGGCCACGATCGGCCGCGCCCCCGCCGCCACCTGCTCGGCGGCGCGGTTCACCAGCCACTGGGGGATGTTGCCTCCCATGCCCGACACACGCGCTTCGGCGTGGCTGGCTCCCAGCCGGCCGGCGAGCTCGCGGGCCGGGTCGCTGTGGCGCAGCGACAGGGAATGGACCATGTAGCAGTGGCTGAGTTGGCGGAGCACTTCGTCGGCGCGCTGGTCGCCGAGTGGCGCCGCCGCCGCCCGTCGGGCCGCCGTCACCATGAGCTCGAAGGGGTCGGGGGCGGCGAGCGGGTCCTCCACCCGGTTGGTGTGCTGGCCGGCACCCACCAACACCGGCACCCGCGTCCAGTCGGTCATGTCCGCCCCTTCTCTAGATGCGATACACGCGCTCGGCGTTGCCGGCGAAGAGCTTGTGGCGCGAGTCGTCGTCGAGTCCGGCCGTGACGTCGCTGAAGGTCGTGTAGAGATCGTCGAATGTGCCGTGCACGGCGTCCACAGGGAAGTTGCTGGCGAACAGACAGCGGTCGACGCCAAAGGTCTCGATGGCGTACTCGAGCCACGGGCGAAGCGCGTCGACCGCCATCGACTGCAGCGGCATGGCCAGACCGGAGAGCTTGCACACCACGTTCTCGCCCGCAGCGGCCAGGGCGTCGATGCCGGCGCGCCACAGGGCGCGCTCCTCGTCCGAGCCCGAACGGGGCCAGCCGGTGTGCTCGACCACGACGACCAGGTCCTCGAAGCCGGCGAGACCGCGTGCGGCGGGTTGGAGCTGATCGGGATGCGTCATGACCTCGAACACCAGTGCCCGTTCCGCCAACGCTCGCAGGACGTCGGGATCGGGCAGCGGCTGGTCGAGGCCGCCCATGGGGCGCACGCCCCGAAAGCGTGCCGCCTCCATCTGGCGGTCGACGAGCCCGATGGCCTCGGCTGCCGTGTCGGTGCGCGGCAAGCCGCCGATGATGGCGTCGGGATGGCCGTCCTGAGCTCCCCTGCGGTCGAGCTCGATGGTCTCGTCGACCGAGTGCCCGCCGGTGGCGGCGGCCACATTGACGAGCTTCTCCACGTTCCACCGCGCCGCTTCTTCCAGGTAGGTGGCGAGCTCGAAACGGCGGAACATCCGGGAGGCGTCGCCGGCTCCTCCCTCCGGCGGCCGGGCCAGATACGGGTACCAGTCGCTGCGGGCCGGGTCCCACAGATGCACGTGGGCGTCGACGACGCGAGCCGGCGGGGTCGCCATCAGGATGCCGAGGGCGAAGAACCGGGCGACTCGGCGCCGGCCATCTCCCGCAGGGTGTCGTCCAGCCAGTCGGGGACGGCGGGCCCGCCGAAGATCACGCTGCCGAGTGGGCGGGGGTGGCTCCGAAGCCCGATCCAGCCCGCTCCGACCGCCAGCTCGGCCCCGGCCAGCGCGGTGGCGTCGGCGCGGCCGAGGAGGTGGGCCACGAGCTCACCAGTCGACCGAGCCCCGGCGGCTTCCGGCGCTTCCATGCTGACGGCGAAGGCGGTCACCCGGGCACCGGTGGCGCCAACTGCCGCCCGGGACAGCTGGGCGGCGGCCTGGGCCCGGCTGCGGCCTCCGGCGGTGGTGGCATCGGTGACGGTCACGAGCCGCAGCGCCCGGTCGGTATGAGCGGAGTAGTCGGAGACGGCGCGAGCCCACGCCGCGTCGGCGTGGATGTCGTCGATGATGCGGCCGTGTTCGGCGAGCGCGCGCTGCCAACCCTCTGGCGCGGCGCCTTCGGACGGCGGTCCGCTCAGTGCGACGACGACGGCGTCGACGGGCCCGGCCGATTCGGCGAGGGCACGGAGCGCCTTGGCGGCGCCGTCGAAGCCCTGTGTCACCTCGACGCGGTGGCACGCCACCACTCGGGCTTCGAGGGCGGCGATGACCGCAGCGGCGAGCTCCGGACGGTCGGAGACGACCGCACACGACTGCACGTGGGCGGGCCCCAGCTGGGCCGGGGCGGCCCCGTCGAAGATCGAGCCGAAGCGAGGGTTCCCGCCCCCCTCGGTGGCCTGGGCGGATTCGGCCGCGACGAAGGCGCCAGGGAGAACAGCATCGAGCACCCCGTCGAGGCGACCCGCGCCTTCGCTACGCACCACCTCGAGCAGGCGCGGCCGGTCGACCACGGCGACCTCCGAGCCTCCGGCGAAGAGCACCTGGCCGCGGCACCACCCGAATCCGTCACCGACGAGATGGGCGCCGAGCGGTCCCAGGTGCTCGGGCCCCGGCATCGCCTTGAAGAGCGAGAGCCCGCCCCCGGCACCAGAGGTGCCCGCTTGGCGGGCCCGCTCGACGGCGGCAGCAACCATGCGGGTGGCGGCGATCGGCGAGATGGCGTTCACGGTCACGCCCGGAGGCGCCTCCCGGCCCAACTGCCAGGTGATGGCGGCCACGGCCCGCTTGGCGCAGCTGTAGGCGCCGGCATCGGCGGCTCGCCATCCCGAGCCCGAGGTCACGCCGAGGACGCGGCCGTGTCCGGCGGTGGCCATGACCGGCAGGGCGGCGTCGAGCACGTTCAGATACCCCTGCAGGTGCACCGTGAGCACGGCCAGCCAGTCCTCTTCGGTGCCGGAGGCGAAGTAGGTCTGCCTGGTGATGCCGGCCACGTTGACCACGGCGTCGACTCCGCCTCGACTGGCGGCCAGTTCCTGGAACAGGGCTTGGACCGCCTCGGCGTCTGTGACCGACACCGACGAAGCCTGAGCCGAGCCCCCCGCCGCCACGATGCGGCCGGCTGTGGTCTCCCGCGGTTCGGGGAGCCGCTCCGAGCCGTCCAGGCTCACGAGCGGGTCGACCGTGACGACGAACCAGCCGGACTGTCCCAGCTCTTCGGCGACGGCCGCCCCGATCCCGCCCCCGCCGCCGGTCACGACGGCGACCCGCTGCCGCCCGTTCACGACGTCGTGGACCGGACTTGGGTCTCCAGGCCCTCGAACGTGCCCGCTTCCAGCCATTTCCGGAGCAGCTCCCGATAGCCGAACCAGTCACCCATCCCGCGGCCGTAGTTCCCGTTGCGGGGGTTCATCTGCTCGGGGTGCCCCTCGTTGTTGAGTCGCGACGGCGTGCAGGCGGACATCACGATGCTCGGATCGACGAAGGAGTCGACGATCTTCTGGGTCCAGGCCTCTTCGGCCTCGGTGCTCACGTCGAAGACCTCGACGCCCTGCCGCTCGAGCAGCGCCACGGCGCCACCGACGAACTCGGCGCCGAACACGGCCAGCTGCGTGTAGTTGACGGTGACCACCGCCTGTTGTCCGGGAGCGGGCATGACGAACATGTTGGGAAAGCCTCGGCTCATCATCCCGAAGAGGCTGGCGGCGCCGTCGGCCCACTTCTCGGCCAGCGTGATCCCACCCCGCCCGACGATCTCGTGACCGGCTCGGCGGAACAGGGGGGTGAGCTCGGGCTCGAAGCCGGTGCCGTAGATGATGCAGTCGACCTCGTACTGCTGTCCGCCCACCACGGGGCCGCGACCCGTGATGCGCTCGATCCCGGCAGGACAGTCGATCAGCGTGACGTTCTCATTGTTGAACACCTGGAGGTACTCGTCGTGGAAGCAGGGCCGCTTGCAGAGATAGCGGTAGTACGGCTTCAAGATGGCGGCCTTCTGGGCATCGCCCACCAGCGCCTCCACTCGGCGCCGGTGCTCCTCCATGATCTCGAAGTCGACCTCCTCGGCGGCACGCATGATCTCCGCCGCGCTCATGCCCTTGCGGCGCGGCGGGTTGTGCACCGCTGCCCAGTGATGCGTCCATCCGTCGTCCACTTGGTCGGCGGTCACCGCCTTGCCCAGGATGATTCCCTGGAAGTTGTCCATGCGCTCTTGCTGCCAGCCTGGCCGGAGCTCGTCGGCGAAGCCTGGATCGGTGGGCCGGTTGCCCCGCTCGCCCACCGCCGACGGCGTGCGCTGGAACACGTAGACATGCTTGGCGGCCGCGGCCAGCGGCGGCAGGCACTGGATTCCGCTGGCCCCGGTGCCGACGAGCGCCACCGTTTTGTCGGCGAGGCCGGTGAGCGGCTCGTGCGGGCCGCCGCCCGTGTACCGGTAGTCCCAGCGAGCGGTGTGGAAGGAATGTCCGGCGAAGTCCTCCATGCCCGGGATGGCGGGAAGCTTCATGAGGTTCAAGATCCCCACCGCCAAGACGTAGTAGCGGCTCGTGATCTCGTCGCCCCGGTCGGTCTGTACCCGCCACCGGGCCGTGTCGTCGTGCCACTCGGCCCGGGTGACCCTGGTGTGGAACAAGGCGCCGGGCACGAGGTCGAAGCGATCGGCGGCAGCTTCTAAGCAGCCGAGGATCTCCTCGCCGAAGGCGTAACGGCGCCGGGGAACGTAGCCCAGCTCCTCGAGCATGGGGATGTAGATGTACGACTCGACGTCGCACATCACCCCCGGGTACTGATTCCAGTACCAGGTGCCCCCGATCCCGCCTGCCTCGTCGATGATGCGAATGCGCTCGATGCCGGCCTTGCGCAAGTGGGCCCCGGCCAGAACACCGGCGATCCCCCCGCCCACGATGACGGCGTCGACGTCGTCGGCGACCGGGTCGCGTGGGACGGTCGGGGTGAAGGGGTCGGCGCGGAAGCGGGCGAAGAAGGCGTCGGCCCGCAGATCGCGAGTGGCGGTGCGTCCCGGGACGAGCCGCTTGTCGCGTTCGGCCAGGTATTTGGCGTGGACGGCATCAGGATCGAAGTGCGTCATCGGGGGCGCCGGTTCGCCGTTACCGGCTGGCCAGCTTCCCGAGGTCAGCGGCGAACGTCGGCTTGCGCGCCCCGTCGGCGCGCCGGGGGCGGAGCGATACGTCCACGTCGGTGGCCTCGGCGCGCAGGGCCTCCACCGTGCAACGCTCCCTGGGGCGAACCGAGAAGGGATCGAAGCGGAACAGGCGCATGGCGTTCTCGTGGGTGATCTTGTTCACCTCGTCGTCGGGCACGCCGGCCAGGTACTTCATGGCGATCTCGGGGGCATTGGGCCAGGTGGAGTCGGAGTGCGGGTAGTCGCATTCCCAGCACACGTTGTCCAGCTCGAGGTGATGGCGATTCTCCACTCCGAACGCGTCGTCGATGAAGCAGGTGATGATGCGCTCCTTGAACACCTGGCTCGGGAGCATGTCGCCGAAGTCCTGGCCGGTCCAGGCCTTGTGGTGGGCGTACACGTAGTCGACGCGCTCCAAGAAGTAGGGGATCCACCCGATGCCACCCTCCGACAGGGCGACGCGCAGCGACGGGTACTTGCGCAGTACCGGCGAGAAGAGCAGGTCGGCGGCGCACTGGATGATGTTCACCGGCTGTAGGGCGATGAGCACGTCGAAAGGGGCGTCGGGCGCCGTGATGGCCAGGGTGGAGGACGACCCGATGTGCAGGCACACCACCGTGCCCTCGTCCGCACACGCCGCCCAGAACGGGTCCCAGTGCGGCGAGTGGAAGCTCGGCCACCCGAGCTTGGACGGGTTCTCCGAGAACGTCACGGCATGCGCGCCCTTCCGGGCCATGCGCCGCACCTCGTCGGCCATGAGGGCCGGGTCCCAGATGGGGGGGATCGAGAGCGGGATGAAGCGGCCCGGATAGGCGCCGCACCAGGACTCGACGTGCCAGTCGTTGTAGGCCCGCAGCATGTCCAGGGCCAGCTCCTTGTCCTCGGTGCGGGCGAAGAGCTGGCCGCAGAACTGGACGAAGGACGGGAAGCACATGGAACCGAGCACCCCGTTGGCGTTCATGTCCCGGACGCGCTCGTTGATGTCGTAGCAGCCGGGGCGCATTTCCTCGAAGGAGGTGGGTTCGATGCCGTACTCTTCGGGGGGCCGGCCCACCACCGCGTTCAGGCCCACGTTCGGGATCTCGTTGCCCTCGTAGGACCAGACGTCGGTGCCGTCGTCTTTGTGGATGACCCGGGGCTCGCGCCCTTTCCACTTGGCCGGGACCCGCCCTTCGAACATGTCGGGCGGCTCGACCACGTGGTCGTCGACGCTGACGAGGATCAGCTCTTCTGCCTGCATGGGCTCCCTCCTGCGTCCTGGGCTCGCCCGCCGGGGGCGGCGGTGGCGCCTCGGGAGCGTCCCTGCGGCTCGCCGCCTCCCGTCAGCCACTGATTTTATACCTGACGCTCGTGTCAGGCACACGTCGGGTGATGTCCCTACACTGGGCGGGTCATGGGCGGAAGCACCCCCGGCGACCAGGACCGTTTGCCACCGGGCGTCCGGGGAGTGGCGGCCATCGCCCGGGCGGCACCTCGGCGGGAGGCCATCGTCTTCGAGAGCCGCCGGGTCACCTTCGCCGAGTTCGACGAAATGGCCAATGCCTGGGCGCACGCCCTCGCCCCCTACGTCGCCGAGCCCGGGGAGCGGGTGGCGGTGGCGCTGGGAAACGGGATCGACGTCCTGGCCGCCTGGCACGGGGTGGCCCGGCTGGGCGGACTGGTGGTGCCCATCAACACCCGGCTGACCGCCGACGAGATGGCGTACCTGGTGAGCGACTCGGGGTCGGGCGCCCTGGTGCACGACGGCGCCCCCGCCGCCACCGAGGCGGGCCGCCGCACGGGGGCGGCGTCGATACCGCTCGACCGAGTCGACGTGGCCGGGGCCGTCGCCGACAAGCCGCCGCGTCCCGACTACATCGCCTCGCCCGTGACCACCATGACCTACACGTCGGGCACCACAGGCCGGCCCAAGGGCATCGTGCGGCCCGCTCCACCGCCCGCAACCGAAGCCCCATCCAATCCGTTCGCCGCCTTCTGGGGATTCCGGCCGGACGACGTCCATCTCATGTGCGGGCCCGTGTACCACACCGCCCCCAGCGCCTACGCCCTCATGAACCTCGCCGAGGGGGCCAAGGTGGTGGTGATGGGCCGCTGGAACGCCACCGAAGCACTGGCGCTCATCGAGAAGGAACGGGTGACCACGTCGCAGATGGTGCCGGCGCAGTTCATCCGCATCCTCGAAGCCGACTGGCAGCACTTCGACCTCTCGAGCGTGCGCAAGATCCTGCACGCCGCCGCGCCCTGTCCGGTGGCGGTGAAGCGCCGGATCATGGAGGTGTTCCCGCCCGACGTCGTGTGGGAGTACTACGGGGCGAGTGAGGGGATGGCGACGGTCATCTCGCCGGCCGAGTGGCTGGAGAAGCCGGGCAGCGTGGGACGGCCGTTTCCCGGGCTCACCGTACGCATCGTGGACGAGCACGATGCGGAGCTGCCCCCAGGCGAGGTCGGCACCATCTTCGTCTCCGCCTTCGGCGGCGCACCGGGATTCCAGTACCACAACGCCCCGGACAAGACGCAGGCCGCGTGGCGACAGGGGTTCTTCACCGTCGGGGACCTGGGGTGGCTGGACGAGGACGGCTATCTGTTCCTGGCCGACCGTCGCACCGACCTCATCCTGTCGGGCGGGGTCAACATCTATCCCGCCGAGGTCGAATCAGCGCTCATCGAGGACGTCGACGTGGTGGACGCGGCCGTGTTCGGCTTGCCCGACGAGCGTATGGGTCAGCGGGTCCACGCCGTAGTCGAAGTGCGTTCCGGCGTGCCCCGAGACGAGGAGGAACTGCGGCGGCGTCTGGCCGGCCGTCTCGCCGACTTCAAGCTGCCTCGGACAATCGAGTTCGTCGACGAGCTTCCCCGAGAGCCCAGTGGCAAAGTGTTGAAGACCCGCCTTCGCCAGGAGCGCATCGAGTCGTCGTCGCCGGCCTCGAGCCAGCCGGCGAGCTCGGTGCCCACCCCGGCGTCCCCGGCGTCGAGCGAGAAGGGAGCGTCATGACCGACACGTCCACCGCCTCCGGGCACGAGGTGCGGGGCGAGCCCCGGCTGCTCATCGACGGGAAGCTGGTGGAGTCGAGCGGCGGCGCCACCTTCGCCAACATCGACCCCGCCACCGAAAAGTCCCTTGGCGACACCGCCGACGCAACGGCGAGCGACATGGAGTCGGCCATCGCCGCGGCGCGCCGCGCCTTCGACGAGACCACATGGTCGACCGACCACGACTTCCGGCGTCGCTGTCTGGAACAGCTGCACGCCGCCTTGGAGGCCAACAAGGAGGAGCTGCGGGCGGTGGTCGTGGGGGAGGCGGGGAGCCCCATCGCGCTCACCTACGCCATCCAGGTCGACCTGCCCATCGACGACGTCGCCTACTACGCCGAGCTGGCCGCCAGCTACCCCTACGACCAGCCCATGCCCGAGCGCATGGTGTTCGGCCAACGAACAAGGCGCATGGTCCTCCGCGAGGCGACCGGCGTGGTGGGTGCCATCACCCCGTGGAACTTTCCGCTGTTTCTGAACATGGCCAAGTTGTCGCCGGCACTGGCGGCCGGCAACACCGTGGTGCTGAAGCCGGCCCCCGACACGCCCTGGTCGGCCACGGTGCTGGGCCGGATCATCGCCGAGCAGACCGACATCCCGGCCGGCGTGGTGAACGTGGTGGCGTCCGCCGACCATCTCGTGGGCGAGGTCCTCACCACAGATCCCCGCGTGGACATGGTCACCTTCACCGGTTCCACCGCCACCGGTCGGCGCATCATGGCCAAGGGCGCCGACACGGTGAAGAAGGTATTCCTCGAGCTGGGCGGCAAGTCGGCCAACATCGTCCTCGATGACGTGGAGGACCTGGGTGCCGCCTGTGCAGGCGGGGCTTTCGCCGTGTGCGTGCACGCCGGGCAGGGCTGTGCCATCACCACCCGCCTGCTTCTCCCCCGCTCCCGCTACGACGAGGGGGTGGAGCTGGCCAAGGCCACCCTCGACGCCATGAGCTTCGGCGACCCCTGGGACGCGTCGAACCTCATGGGCCCGCTCGTGAGCGACAAGCAGCGCCAGCGGGTGTTGGGCTACATCGAGAAGGGGAAGGCCGAGGCCCGTCTGGTGCGTGGCGGCGGTGTCCCGGCCGAGCCGCCGGCCGGCTACTTCGTCGAGCCCACCTTGTTCGCCGACGTCGACCCCAAGGCCACCATCGCCCAGGAGGAGATCTTCGGCCCGGTGCTGGTCGTCATTCCCTACGAGGACACAGACGACGCCGTCCGCATCGCCAACGACTCCATCTACGGCTTGTCCGGGGCGGTGACGAGCACGAGCGAGGATCGCGCCCTGGCGGTGGCGCGGCGCATCCGCACTGGGACCATGAGCATCAACGGCGGGGTGTACCTGGCGCCCGACGTGCCCTTCGGCGGCTACCGCCAGAGCGGCGTCGGGCGTGAGCACGGCGGCGAAGGCTTCGAGGAATACCTCGAGACCAAGACCGTGGCGATCCCTGCCGAAGGCGCCGGGGCCCCCAAGCTCACCGGCTAATCCCGATCCGAACTCCCAGGTCGGACGCCCTACGGGCGGTCGCTGCCACCGACTGCGCAGGGGCCTTCATCGCAGCGTGGAGCAGTGGATCGAAAGGATCAAAGTCTCTAGGCTTGAGGACAACGACGCCGGTGGGGGGTGGCGAGATGGCTATCGCGTTGGTCAGCGACGGGCCGCCTGTGGTGCCTACTCCGCCACGGACAGCCAAGCAGAGCGGGCGCCAAACGGGACCTCCCACGGCTGATGTCGAAATAAGCCGCTGGCTTCCTGATATCCGGCGTCGAGTCCTTATTGCCGATGACAACGCCGGTTTGAGGGAGAGCCTCAACGACCTGCTCAGCGCCGAGGGCTACGTCGTGCTGGAGGCCGAAGACGGCAAGGCGGCTCTTGACCTCCTCGCTGGCTCGCCAGTTGACGTGCTCCTTCTCGATCTGGCCATGCCGCGCATCGACGGAATGGAACTGCTACGACGGATCGACCCACCACCGCCTGTCGTCATCATCTACTCCGCCTTTGCCTACTTCCAGCCGAAAGAGGTCACGCGACAGGTTGGATCAAAAGTCTTCCGGGCACTGCACAAGCCGGTCTCTCCGAGCGAACTCCTTGAAGCGTTGGCCGCCTCGATTGAGGAGCTCGACGAGCACGACTGAAGCCAGCCTCCTGCGGCCCGTCACGGATCGCGGTCTTTGTCGGTCGAGGCCACTCGGGATCGCCCGGGCGGGCAGGGAGCGCCGTCCCGGCCAACAGGCACCACCCACAGACGAGACCGGCTGCCTGCGCCTGGACCGGGCCGAGCGGCGTGCCGTGTCTATGTCGACCAAACAGCGCCATCCGTCCTTCCTCCTTTGGGCGGGCCTTCCTGGTGCCCGCGCCAGGGGTCTCGTCGCCTTTGCCGATGCAGGTTTGGGGACTTTGGTTACATTCTCGTGACGTTTCGCCTAGTTCGTGCCTAGCTGCTTACGTTTGCCATCACCAAGGGAAATCTCGTCCCTTGACGCTATGGCTACTCTCAGCGACACTCTGAATGCACTACGTATTCACAACAGGCAGGCAGCATGGAGCTGGGGGGCAGCCGGATGGCCGTAGAGGGGCGGACGGCGGAGATCGCGAAACGCAGAACATTGAGGAGTTGCTGATGCCGGCGACCAAGTCCGTGGCAGCAAAGCGCCGGAGCGTCGGCTCCACCGTGAATTCGACGAATGGGAGCAAGCGAGCCACAACTCCGGCGGGCGATGCCAGGAGGGGATCCGTGGGCGGTTCATCGGCCGACGATGCCTTCCTCAAGGATCTGCTCGGCGCCTTAAAGGGCGCCCGGGGCGGCGACTTCTCGGTGCGTCTGCGCTCCCGGCGAAGTGGCCTCGCCGGCGAGATCGAAAAGGCGTTCAACGAACTGATCGAGCTGAATACCCGCTCGAACCGGGAACTGGCGCGGGTGGCCCGCCAGGTCGGGCGCGATGGGCGGATGACCGAACGCATGTATCTGGCCGAGGCGGACGGGGCGTGGCGCGACTCGGCGGTTTCGGTTAACAACCTCATATCGGACCTGTCCCGGCCGACCACCGAAGTGGCCAGAGTCATCGAGTCGGTCGCCAAAGGCGATCTCTCTCAGAAGGTAGCGCTGACCATCGAAGGACAGCAGGTGCGAGGCCAGTTCCTTCGCATCGGCACCGCCGTGAACTCGATGGTCGACCAGCTCTCGTCCTTCTCCGCCGAGGTGAGCCGCGTCGCCAGGGAGGTGGGAACCGAAGGCAAGCTCGGCGGCCAGGCCAAGGTAAAAGGGGTTTCGGGCACCTGGAAGGATCTCACCGACAACGTCAACTCGATGGCGTCCAATCTGACCAACCAGGTCCGCAACATCGCGGAGGTGACAACGGCCGTCGCTCGAGGTGATCTCAGCCGCAAGATCACCGTAGACGTCAAAGGAGAAATCCTGGAGCTAAAAGACACCTTCAACACGATGGTGGACCAGCTCTCTTCTTTCGCTGACGAAGTCACCCGGGTCGCCCGAGAGGTCGGCACCGAAGGCATCCTGGGTGGGCAAGCCCACGTGCGCGGTGTCTCAGGCACGTGGAAGGACCTGACGGACAACGTCAACTACATGGCCTCCAACCTCACCAGCCAGGTGAGGAACATCGCCCAAGTAGCCACCGCCGTCGCCACCGGTGACCTGTCAAGAAAGATCACCGTCGAAGCCAAGGGTGAGGTGGCTGTCCTGGCCGACACCATCAACTCCATGACCGACACCCTCCGGGCCTTCGCCGACGAGGTGACCCGGGTCGCTCGCGAAGTCGGCACCGAGGGCATCCTGGGCGGCCAGGCTGAGGTCAAAGGGGTGGCCGGTACGTGGAAGGACCTGACCGACAACGTCAACTACATGGCCTCCAACCTCACCAGCCAGGTGAGGAACATCGCCCAAGTAGCCACCGCCGTCGCCACCGGTGACCTGTCAAGAAAGATCACCGTTGAAGCCAAGGGAGAGGTAGCCGGCCTGGCCGACACCATCAACTCCATGACCGACACCCTCCGGGCCTTCGCCGACGAGGTGACCCGGGTCGCCCGAGAGGTGGGAACCGAGGGCAAGCTCGGCGGCCAGGCCCGGGTCGAGGGTGTGTCGGGCACCTGGAAGGACCTGACGGACAACGTCAACTACATGGCCTCCAACCTGACCGGCCAGGTGCGCGACATCGCCCAAGTGACCACAGCAGTGGCAACTGGCGACCTGACGAAGAAGATCACCGTCGACGTACAGGGCGAGATCCTGCTGCTGAAGAACACCGTCAACACCATGGTGGATCAGCTCTCCGCCTTCGCCGCCGAGGTTACCCGCGTCGCCCGCGAAGTCGGCACCGAGGGCAAGCTCGGCGGCCAGGCCCGGGTCGAGGGTGTGTCGGGCACCTGGAAGGACTTGACTGAAAACGTCAACTACATGGCCTCCAACCTCACCAGCCAGGTGAGGAACATCGCTCAGGTCACGACCGCGGTGGCGAGAGGCGACTTGACCCAGAAGATCACCGTCGAAGCCAAGGGAGAGGTAGCTGTCCTGGCCGACACGATCAACTCCATGACCGACACCCTCCGGGCCTTCGCCGACGAAGTAACTCGCGTCGCTCGCGAAGTCGGCACGGAGGGCATCCTGGGCGGCCAGGCTCAGGTCGAAGGTGTTTCCGGCACCTGGAAGGACCTCACCGACTCGGTGAACTACATGGCGTCGAACCTGACCGGCCAAGTTCGAAACATCGCTCAAGTGGCCACGGCGGTGGCCCGAGGCGACCTGACTCAGAAGATCACAGTAGACGTGCGCGGCGAGATCCTGCAGCTGAAGGACACGCTCAATACCATGGTCGATCAGCTCTCCTCCTTCGCCGACGAGGTCACCCGTGTCGCACGCGAGGTCGGCACCGAAGGCAAGCTCGGAGGCCAAGCCCAGGTTCGCGGGGTGTCGGGAACCTGGAAGGACTTGACCGACAACGTCAACTACATGGCCTCCAACCTCACCGGCCAAGTTCGAAACATCGCTCAGGTCACCACCGCGGTGGCCAACGGGGACCTGACCCAGAAGATCACCGTCGACGTCCAGGGCGAGATCCTGCTGCTGAAGGACACCGTCAACACCATGGTCGACCGGCTTTCCTCATTCGCCGACGAGGTCACCCGGGTGGCGCGGGAGGTCGGCACGGAAGGCAAGCTCGGCGGCCTGGCCCGGGTTCGTGGCGTCTCCGGGACGTGGAGGGATTTGACCGACTCCGTAAACTCGATGGCCGACTCACTGACCGCTCAGGTACGGGACATCGCTCAGGTCACGACCGCGGTAGCCAATGGGGACCTGACCAAGAAGATCACCGTCGACGTGCGCGGCGAGATTCTCGAGTTGAAGAACACCATCAACACCATGGTCGACCAGCTTTCCTCGTTCGCCGCTGAGGTCACCCGCGTCGCACGCGAGGTCGGCACCGAAGGCAAGCTCGGAGGCCAAGCCCAGGTTCGCGGGGTGTCGGGGACCTGGGAGGGCTTGACCGACAATGTGAACATCATGGCGTCGTCGCTTACCACCCAGGTCCGGGCCATCGCCGAGGTGGCCACCGCTGTCACCAAGGGAGACCTGAGTCGGTCCATCTCCGTCGAAGCCCAGGGGGAGGTCGCCGAGCTCAAGGACAACATAAATCAAATGATCTCGAACCTGGCCGAGACTACCAAGGTCAACGAGGAGCAGGACTGGCTCAAGACCAACCTGGCTCGAATATCGGGACTGATGCAGGGCCAGCGGGACCTGAAGACCCTTTCCCGATTGATCATGAACGAATTGACCCCGACCGTATCCGCACAGCACGGGGCGTTCTTCCTCAACCAAGGACTTGGGAGAACAGAAGGCTCCGAGTCGGTATTTCAACTGATCGCCAGCTACGGCTACAGGGCCCGCAAGAACGTCGCTAACTCCTTCAAGATGGGGGAGGCCCTCGTCGGGCAGTCCGCCCTGGAACGCTCCCGAATCTTGGTCACCGAAGCGGCGTCGGATTACGTGAAGATCGCCTCGGGGCTGGGAGAGGCCGACCCGGTCAACATCGTTGTGCTACCGGTGGTGTTCGAGGAGCAGGTCCTGGGCGTGATCGAGCTTGCCACTCTCAGGGCCTTCAGCGAGGTCAACCTGTCGTTTCTGGACCAGGTGATTGAGACCATCGGCGTCGTCCTGAACACGATCATCGCGACGACGCGCACCGAAGAGCTCTTGGAACAGTCGCAGCGGCTCACTCGCGAGCTGCAGGAGCAGTCGGCTGAGCTGAAAGGCCAACAGGAGACGTTGGTTCGCCAGGAACGCCTCTCGGCGGTCGGTGAGATGGCGACGATCGTCGGCCACGAGCTACGTAATCCCCTCGGCGCCACCACCAACGCGCTGTATCTCATTCGCGACAAACTCGGAGACCGCATTGATGCGGGGCTCGAAGCAAACGTCGCCCGGGCGGAGCGGGAGATCGGCCGTGCCGCCGCCCTAGCTGAGGACCTCACGGCGTACGTCCGAGAACGAAAGCCAACCCCGGTAGACCTCGACCTTCGGCAGATGGTGATCGAAGTGCTCGAGTCGACCCCCGCACCTGCAGGAGTGAGTGTTTCGGTCCCAGATCCAGGGACCCACCTTCGCGCCGACAAAGACCAGCTCATCCAGGTACTGGTGAACCTCGTGACAAACGCCTATCAGGCGATGCCCCACGGCGGGTCATTGACGATCGCTGGATCGCAGAAAGACGGCGTCACCGAGATCACGGTCCAAGACACCGGAGAGGGCATCGCAGACGCTGAGCCGGGGCGTCTTTTCGACCCCTTTGTCACGAAGAAGCCCGTCGGCACGGGCCTGGGACTGGCGGTCGTGAAGAGGATCGTCGACGGACACGGTGGAGATGTCACGATCGAGAACGCGCCAGAGCGTGGGGCGCGCGTCCTTTTGCGCATTCCGAGCGAAATCAGAGTCGCTTCGCAGTGACGCCACAGGCTCGGGTACTGGTGCTTGTGGCTGACGACAACGAAGGAGTCCGCGAGACGACGGTTTCGATATTGAGGCGGGTCGGCTACGAGGTCGCGGAGGCGGTCGACGGCCAAGATGCCATTGAAAAGCTCGCTGCCGAGGACTTCGACGTCGCAGTGCTCGATGTGAAGATGCCCAAACGGGACGGGGTCTGGGTGGTCGAGAACATCGGCCCCGAACCCCCACCGCCTGGGGTGGTGATGGCGTCCGCGTACAACTTTGATGAGGAGATGCGAAACCGGCTCGGAACGAAGGTCATCAAATACCTTCGCAAGCCGATACCTCCACGTGACTTGATCGAAGCTGTTGGTCAGGCGGCCGGAATTGTGCGAGTGCCACCGCGTCGTTGATCGGTAACTTCGTCACGCTTGTTCCCCTCAACCACCCGAGGCGCGGCGCCGGCGCCTTCGGAGGTTGTCGAGGAATACCTGGAGACGAAGACCGTGGCCATCCCCGCCGAAGGCGCCGGAGCGGCCGAGCGCACGGGCTGATCGCCCACCGCCAGCGGCGGAGCCAGGAACCGGCTCGTCGATGACCAGTCCCACCTCCCCGCCGCCGCAATGGCCGCCGCCCACCTCCGGAGCGCCCAACGCGGGAGCGCCCATCGCGTCAGCGCCCTCAGCGGGGGCACCCTCGGCGGGACCGCCACCGGGCTGGTATTCAGATCCCTGGTGGCTGGCGCCGTACCGATGGTGGGACGGCCATCGCTGGACACCCGCCCTCAGCCACGGTCACGCGCCCGTCCCCGAAAGGGGAAGATCGATTCGAGGGGTGGTGCTGGGCGCCTCGGCCGTGGTGCTCGGCCTGTGGTGCGTGGTGTGGCTGACCATCTTCCCGCTTTTGGTCGTAAGCGACGCCGACAACGGCCGCCTGGGCCACGACCTGGCCGTGGTGTGGCTGCCTGAGTTCGCCGTCGGGGCTGCCGGCACGGTGGGCTGCCTCGTCTTCGCGTTCAACGCGAGCATCCAGTCTCGCCTCGGCAACCGGGTGCTCCTCGCCCCGGCACTGTCAGTGGCCGCCCTCGTCTTCACGAGCGCCATGGTGCGCATCGCCAACGGCTAGGGCGTCACTCCACGCCGAGAATGGCGGTGGCAGTGGAGCTGATCCAACCGCCGGTGGCGTTCACACAGGCCAGGCGTGCGTGCGGAACCTGACGCTGCTCGCACTCACCACGAAGCTGCTTGACCGCCTCGACGAGAAGGAAGATCCCGCGCATCCCCGGCTGGCAGGCGGACAGCCCGCCGCCGTCGGTGTTGGTGGGGAGCGCGCCACCCACGCGCAGCTTGCCGTCCACGACGAACGGGCCGCCCTCGCCCTTCTTGCAGAAGCCCAGACCTTCGAGGGTGAGGAGCACGGTCACGGTGAACGAGTCGTACACCTGGAGCACGTCGATGTCCTCGGGGGTGACGCCCGCCTGGCCGAACGCCCGCTGCCCGGATCGGACGCACGGCGACTCGGTGAAGTCGGTCCACTCGCTCATGACGGCGTGCGAGATGGCTTCGCCGGTGCCGAGCACCCACACCGGGGCGGTGGCGCAGTCGCGGGCTCGGTCTTCGTGGGTGATGACGACGGCGCCGCCGCCGTCGGAGCGGATGCAGCAGTGCAGCTTCGTGAACGGATCGGCGATCATCGGCGCCGACTGCACGTCGTCGATGGTGATGGGGTCGCGGTAATAGGCCTGCGGGTTGAGCTGTGCGTTGGAGCGGGCCGACACGGCGATCTCGGCCAGCTGCTCGATGGTCGTGCCGAACTCGTGCATGTGGCGCCGCGCCGACATGGCGTGCTTGGCGATGAGCGTATGCCCGTAGGGGGCGTCGAACTGCGACGGGCCGCGGTTGCCGAACGACAAGTTGGCGGTGCGCGTCCGGCGCTTGAGATCCGCTCGGGCCGTGGACCCGTAGCTCAACACGACCGTGTCGACGTGTCCCTGGGCGATGGCGGCCACGGCGTGCTCGAGGAAGATCTCCCAACTGGACCCGCCCACGCCGGTCGAGTCGATGTACTGGATGTGCGGTGCGAGGCCCAGGTACTCGGCCACGTCGATGGGCGGGAGCGTCCCTGTGCCGTGCGACATGAAGCCGTCCACCTCGTCGCGGCGGATGCCCGCCTCGGCCAAGGCAGCGGAGGTGGCCTGGTGGTGGAGCTGGTAGGAGGTCTTGTCGTCGACGCGCCCGCAGTCGCTCAGCGCCGCGCCCACGATCGCCACCCGTCGTGCCATGTCCGTTATCGACTCCGCGGTGTTCGCCAGCGTGGAGGGTCCACGAGTGCGCTCGCCTGAACCTGACGCCGGTGTCGGAGAACGCGACCGGGACGGTAGCGTGGCCCGATGACCACGGGCACGTCCGCCCCGCGCCGGCCGTTGCTGCGGCTCGCACCTCGACGGCCGCGCTCGGTGCGCCGCACCATGCACGTCGACGTGGGGGCCCGCACGGGGTGGGGGGTGGAGCTGTCCATCGCGGGCGGGGCGCGCGACCTGCGCATGGGCGCTGACACCAGCCGCCCCGAGGTGCTCGGTGAGGCCATGCTCGAGGCCGATTTCGACGGTGACCGGCAGCTGGCCGGCGTACGCACCGTCCCCGCCGAACCCTGGGCGGAGGAGCTCGTGGGAGCGCGCGCCGGTGGCGGCTTCCGCCGGCGCCTCAACGAGGTTGTCCCCGCTCACGCGAGCCGTTCCCTTCTCCGTCAGGTCCTCGACGACGTCCCGGCCGCCGTGCTCATCTCCGGGTACGGCTTCATGCGCCTGGCCCGTCGACAGGGCCTGACCCCCGAGTCGCTCACCCCGCCCGGCGTGCTCGACCGCATGGCCGACCTGTGCTCGGGGTGGCGCCAGGGCGGCGCGGCCATGTTGAGCATCGGATCCGGCCACGGTGTCCCCCTGCAGGACTGCCCACCGGCGCCGAAGCTCGACGCCGCCGACGACGACCCGTGGTCCTTCCACCGCTGCCCACCGCTCGCCCCCGATGCCATGCGCCGACGTCGCTGTCTCGACGCCGTCGCGGATGACGACGGCGCCATGTCGGTGTGGGCCATGTTCCGCGACACGGTCGGCGAGCCCGAGGGGGGCGAGGCCGTGCTCCACGAGTACGCGCTCCGGGCCCGCCTCGAGAACGGGGTGTTCACCGACATCGAGGCCGATCCCCGGGTGCTGCCCTTCGGCGAGTGCCCGGCCGCTGCCGGCGAGGTGATCGCGGTGGTGGGCACGCCGCTCACCGAGATGGCCGAACGGGTGCCCGACCTGATCTCGGGCATCGCGTCGTGCACCCATCTGAACGACCTGCTTCGGGCCCTGGGCGGGCTCTCCGGGGTGGTGGAGCAGCTCGGCTGACCAGCCCGGGCCGGGGGGTGCGGGCCGGCGGCGTCCCTGCGGCGTCCCCCCAGCTCAGACGGTTTCCCTACGAGCGCCCAACCACAGCTGCATGAGAGCGCAACCGCCGCGCCAACGGACCCTCAACCGTGACGCCGGCCCTAATCCTCGGCTGCCGGCGTGTCGATCACTCGAACATCGACCTGAACGCCACCTGGCCCCGGAAGGGTCCGGACAGGGCAGACATGTACGCAGCAGCGGAGGACTCCAGCACCGTATTGGCACAGCGGATGATGGTGCATTGGCGCGTCCGTTGCGTGCTTCGCCGCGCCCCCATCGAGGCCACGGCGGGTTCGGCCGCCTTGGACCTGTGTGCTGCCATCGTCACCACCCTCGAGCGCGCCGCGCCGCCTCCCGGCTTGGCGCGGGCGGTGCGGACCTGGGGTGCCGGACTGCGATCGGCAGACGAGGCGGTTGCCGCCGCCCAATGTCTCTCCGAGATCGCCACTGAGCTCTCCGCCGACGTCTTCCAGACCTTCCCGTCTGCGGCGTTGGAGCCGGTGCTCGAGCTCCTCGCCACCGAGGCCGCGGCAGCCTCCACCCGCCTGGCCGAGCGCCAGGCTGGGGCGTCATCGCTGAGCGACCGCAAAGCGCTCGAGCGCGACCTCGACGAGGCGGTGGCGGCCAGCCTGCTCTCGAACGCCGAGGCGGCGCTGGCCGTGATCGAGCTCGACACCGCACCTAAGGGCACGCTGCACCGCCCCCGTGACCCGCAGGCAGATGACGCCGCCGTGCTCGCCCTCGGCGTCGCCCTGGCGAGCGCCGGTGCACCGGGCCAGCGCGTCTATCGACTCAGCCGCCGGAAGCTGGCGGTCCTGGCCCCCGACACCCACACCGTCGATCTCGGCGCCGTCGTGCTCGAGGCGACCTTGGCCCTGGGCATCGGCTTCTCGTGGGGCATGGCCGGACTGCGTGCGTCGGGGGCCGACGTCCTCGCCAGTCCCGACGTGCTGGTCATGCTGGCCGAAGCCGACCTTCATCTGCGCCGCCGTGACTACGTCCACGCCCGACACATGCTGTCGCAGCACCGCCGCCGCTCGGCCCTGGCGTCGGTGAGCGCGGCACTGCTGCTCTTCGTCGGCACGGCCTTCGGCCTCGGCGCCTTCCGTAGCGCGCCACAGGGGCAGGGTCAGCTGGCTGCGCCGGCGCGGTTGGGCACCACACCCACAGCTCCGTCTCCACCCGGGCCCTCCGTGGTGCTGCCGACGCCCCCGAGCCCGGTCCCGGGCGGGGGCAACCAGGCCCTCTCGACGCAGACGCCGGTGGTCCCCGCAGTCGTGACACACGTGACCCCGCCCGCTGCTGTGCCCCCGGTGTCGAGCCCGCCCGCCCTTGCGCCTCCGCCGCCACCATCACCGCAGGCGACGCTGACCGGGACCGTGCATCACGGCGTAGGAACGGCCAAGGGCCTCGTCCGCAAGCTCCCCGGCGGCTCTCCGCCCGGAATCGTGAACACCTCCAACTCCGGCAAGGGTCACCTGGCCGCCTGAGCCCTCGCCTCCTCGATCACCGACGCGGCGGTAGAAGCGTCCGTCCAGCCCTGGATCTCGGTGGCCGAGCCCGGCTCCAGGTCCTTGTAGACGTCGAAGAAGTGGGCGATCTCCCGCTTCAGGTGCTCAGGGAGGTCGCCCACGTCCTCGAAGGTGTCCCACCGTGGGTCGGTGGCGGGCACTGCCACCACCTTGTCGTCCTGCCCGTGTTCGTCGTGCATGCGGAACAGCCCCACTACCCGGCCCCGCACGTGACAACCGGGGAAGGTGGGCTCGTCCAAGAGCACCACGGCGTCGAGCGGGTCGCCGTCGGGGGCGAGCGTCTCGGGGATGAAGCCGTAGTCGGCCGGGAACTGGGTAGCGGTGAACAGCATCCGGTCGAGCCAAATGGCGCCGGTGTCGTGGTCGGCTTCGTACTTGTTGCGCGAACCCCTGGGAGCCTCGATCACGATCTCGATCTCCATGCCGGAGTGATACCCCGAAATGGGGCGAGGGCCGCGGCCGGTTACTCGAGGACGCCCTCGTCGGCCAGGCGCCGCTGCTCGGCGGAGCTCAGGCCGAGGATCTCCCCGAGCACGTACTCGTTGTGCTCGCCCAGCACGGCGCTGGGCCGGCCGAAGCCGGCAGGCGCGTCCGAGAGGCGAAAGCCGTTGCGTTCGTACCCGCATTCACCCATGCACGGGTGTTCGAGGGTGACGAAGTGGCCCCGGTGATGCAGCTGCGCGTCGCCCGACGCGTCGCCGAGGTCGGCCACGGGTACCGCTTCCACGCCGGCTGCCTGGAGATGCTCCGCCACCTCCAGCTGGGAGCGGACCTGCGTCCACTCGGCTAGGAGATTCTCCAATTCGTCCTGGGCGGCGAAGCGGTCCGACAGGTTGGCGAAGCGCGCTGTCGTCTCCTCGTCGAGTCCCATCGCCGATGCGAGCGCCTGCCAGTCGTCGTCGTCCCAGCAGGCAATGGCGACCCAGCGGTCCTCGCCGGTGCAGGGGAAGACACCGTGGGGGGCGTAGCGCACCGAGCGGTTGCCCATACGAGATTGCACGTGGCCGTTCACCACGTAGTCGAGCACCCACGGCGACAGCGAGTACACCGCCGCCTCCACCTGGCTCACGTCGAGATGCACGCCTCGACCGGTGCGACGGCGGTAGAGGAGTGCGGCGGCGAGGGCACTTGCCACGAATCTCGGTGCCAGGGAGTCGGTGATGGTGCCGTAGGGACCGAGCGGCTCCCGGTCGGGCCATCCGGTGAGGAAGTTGTAGCCGCCCAGGGCGGAGCCCTGTCCGCCGAAGCCGGGATAGTCCTTGTGCGGCCCGGTCTGCCCCTGCAGACATGAGCTGACCATCACCAGGTCGGGCTTGTCTTGCACCAGCGAGGCGTAGTCGAGCCCGAAGCTGCGCATGGCCCGCGGGGCGAAGTTCTCCGCCAGGCCGTCGGCCCATTGCACGAGACGCTTGGCGAGGTCCACACCTTCGGGGTGCTTCAAGTTGAGGGTCACCCCGAGCTTGCCGACGTTCAGCGAGTCGAACATGTCCGAGCCCTCGAGCCCGCACGGGTTTCCCGGCACCAGGCCGTAGGTGCGCAGGAAGTCAGGCCGCGAGCGCGACTCGACGCGGATCACCGTCGCCCCGTGTTCGGCGAAGTATCGGATGGCGATGGGCCCGGCCGCCCCCGCGCCGAACTCGATGAGCTTCGTCCCTTCCCAGGAGCGCCTCGCCGTGGTGTCTGCGCCCGTCGGCGGCGGGCTGGCGGGTCGAGCGGGCCACGTAGACGTGCCGGCACCGGCGCTTGTGTCCGTCGGACCGGGGCGGGTGACGGCGTCGTCGGGGCTCGTGGTGATGACGAAGGAGCGGGGGAACTGGGCGACGTCGCCGAAGGGCACGAAGAACCCCCGCGCCTCGAGCTGGGCGCTCCCCGTCAGCTGGGGTGGTGAGTTGGCCGGGGCCAGCATGAGATTGGTGGCACACGCCGTCTCGTACAGCTCGGCCATGGAGTGGCGGCGGAAGTATTCGGCGATGGGTGCCGAGATGGCCTCGAGCTCTTCAGGGCTCGCCCGGTTGTGGTCGTAGGCCGCCCAGTCCCGTCCCTCGAGCGCAGGCGCCTCGATGCCGTCCTCGGCTACCAGCCGGGTGATGGTCTGCAGGTTGGGCACCCGGGCCTTGCCGCCGCGCAGGCCGAAGGAGACGAAGCCGTCGGCGCAGGGCCAGATCTCGCGGGTGACCCCGATGTTGGCGCCCGAGCGCTTGCCGCGGTTCTTGGTGCGGGGGAAGCGCCCGACGTGGCCGATGGAGGCGATCATCACCACCTCCTGTGCCGAGACGTCCACCACCTGGGGACGTCCCGACGCCAACGCCGTCAGCGCCGCGAAGGCAGCCTCGGGCCCGAGATGGCTCCAGGCGGTGGGTTCGGTGCAGCGCACCGGGGCCCGGTCGGGGTCGCCGGTGCAGTACATGTTGCCGGTCGAGGCCATCACGCCCAGGTCCGACGCCTTCCAGTGGGCACGCGGGCCGTCGAGCCCGAAGGGGGTGACGAGCACCCAGCTCGCCCGCGGTGCTGCGGTCGGGTCCACCTCCACGACCTCCCGCCATCCCGGTGTGCACACCACGACGTCGGCACCGGCGAGCAGCTCGCGCAGGCGCGGGTCGTCGGGGCCGTCCACCGACACCACGGACTTGCCGGCGTTCCAGGCCAGCTGGCGCAGCGAACCGTCGGGGCCGAAGGGGGGCAGCTCGGCCAGAGGATCGCCACCGGCGGGAACGACCCGCATCACGTCGGCGCCCAGATCGGCCAAGATGCGCCCCGTCATGGCGGCCGGCTCGCCGGCCAGGTCCACCACGCGGACGCCGTGCAACAGCGACTCCGTCAACGCCCCACTCCGGTCGCGGCGTCTGTCATGGCGTCGCCAAACGAATCAGGAGGCGGCTCGCTCGAGCACGTGCACGGCACACGCCGAGCCCAGGCCGATGACGTGGGTGAGCCCCACCTTCGCTCCGTCCACCTGGCGGTCGCCCGCCTCGCCGCGCAGGTGGGTGGCAACTTCGTAGAGGTTGGCGACGCCGGTGGCACCGATGGGGTGGCCCTTGGAGATGAGCCCCCCGGACACGTTCACCGGCGTGGCGCCGTCACGCCACGGGCCGCGTCGGTCGATGAAGTCGCCGGCCCCCCCCGGCTCGCACAGCGACAGGTTCTCGTAGTGGATGAGCTCGGCGGTGGCGAAGCAGTCGTGCAGCTCTACCAGGTCGAGGTCCTCGGGTCCCACCCCGGCCGACTCGTAGGCCTGGGCCGCCGCCTGCTTGGTGAGGGTGCTCACGTCGGGCTGGGCGGTGTCGGACTCCACGTAGGGGTCGGAGGTGAGCACGGAGGCCGAGACCTTCACGGCCCGCCGGCGCACGTCGGGGTCGAGAGTCTTCAACCTGGCGTCCGAGCACAGCACGACCGCCGCCGCCCCGTCGCCAGTGGGACAGCACATGAGCAGGGTGTTGGGGTAGGCGACCATCTCCGCCCCCATGATCTGCTCCAAGGAGAACGCCTTCTGGTACTGCGCCAGCGGGTTCAGCGTCGAGTGGGCGTGGTTCTTCTCGGCCACCTTGGCGAACTGCTCGAAGCCGACGCCGCCATGGCGCGAGGCGTACTCCATCCCCGCTTGGGCGAAGACGCCCGGCATGAGCCCGGTCCCGAGGATCCCCTCCACCGCCATGACCGAGCCGTACCGGCCCGACGGCGTGAAGCCAGGGGGCTTGGCCCGGGCCTGTCCCGCCGGCCCCAGCAACCCGGCCTTGCCCATCTGCTCCACGCCGACGGCGAGCGCCATGTCGGCCTCGCCCGCCTTGATGGCCAGCAAGGCGCTGCGCACGGCGGTGGCTCCGGTGGCACAGGCGTTGGCCACGTTGTAGACGGGGATACCGGTCTGGCCGATCTGCTTCTGCAGGCGCTGGCCCAACATGGCCGATGCTTCGAGCAGACACCCCGCCGCCAGGACCTGCATGTCGGCCATGGTGGCCCCGGCGTCGTCGAGGGCGGCGAGAGCCGCCTCACTGGCCAGGTCGACGGTGTCTCTGTCGGGGTAGCGCCCGAACTTCGTCATCGCCGTGCCGATGATCCACACGCTTTCGGCCATGGATGGCTCCTCGGGGCTCGGGTCGGTGTTCAGGCGGGGACGAAGCCGAAGGCCACCGCTTCGCTGCCTTCGTCGTCGGTCCCGCACGGGAAGGTGGTGAGCTTCACGGCCATGCCCAGGTCGATCTTCTCGGCGTCAGTGCCCGCTTCGAGCAGGTTGGCCTTGACCACGCCGCCCCCGTCGAGCTCCACCACGCTCGACACGTACGGCACAGGGACGCCGGGGGCGGCTCGATGGATGATGGTGAACGACCGCAGGGTGCCGATCGTGGCCAGGGGACGGTGGTCGAAGTCGCGGCCACTACAGCGGGCACAGGCGTTGCGGCGGTCGAAGTAAAGCGCCCCGCAAGCCCGGCACGCCTTGGCCACGAGATGGGGGTCGTCACCCAGCACGAGGTAGTCCACGACGGGAATGCGCCTGCTCTTGCCCTCTTCGCCCACGACGGCCAACGCTACTCGGGGCATCTTCGAAAGGTGACATCGGTGTCAGGCAGTGGGATGCTGCTCGCCTCCGGCGCGCCCGGTGTCCGAGCACGAGACCGCGGGAGATAGGCGCGCAGGTGGCAAGAGGAGGACACGTGTCGGACCAGCCTCTCGAGGAGCAGGTGCTGCATCGGGTCGAAGACCGGGTGGCATGGATCACGCTCAACCGGCCGGAGGTCCGCAACGCCATCACGCCCGACCAGCGCGAGCGCGTCATCGCCCTGCTCGAAGAGGCGAGTGCCGATCTGTCGGTGGGTGCGGTGGTGCTCGGGGCCACTGGGGAGGGCTTCTGTACCGGCGCCGACCTGCGGGCCGGACGCCGCGCCGCGCCCCCCAAGCCCGAAGGGGCGCCGGAGCGCATCATGGGTGAAGCGGCACGCATGATCCGCGGTGGCGCCCAGCGGCTCATCGGCGCCGTGCTCGACTGCGAGAAGCCGGTCGTCGCTGCCGTGAACGGCACCGCCGCCGGCATCGGCGCTCACCTGGCCTTTGCCTGCGACCTCGTGGTGGCAGCGGAGGAGGCCCGCTTCATCGAGGTGTTCGTGCGCCGGGGCATCTCGCCCGACGGCGGCGGCGCCTATTTGCTCCCTCGCCTGGTCGGCATCCAGAAGGCCAAGGAGCTCATCTTCTTCGGCGACGATCTTCTTGCCGCCGAGGCCGAGCGCCTCGGACTCGTCAACAAAGTGGTGCCGCGCGCGGAGCTCGAAGAAGCGACCGGCAAGCTGGCCCGCCGTCTGGCCTCTGGGCCGACCAAGGCGATCGGCATGGCCAAGTGGCTCCTCAACCGGTCCCTCGATTCGGACAGAACCACCGCCTTCGATGAGGAGGCCTGGGCCCAGGAGTTGGTTGTCGGTACCAACGACGCCAGGGAGGGCATAGCCGCCTTCGTGGAGCGCCGGGACCCGAGATTCCAGGGGTGGTGAGCGCGCGAGCGAGACGCCCGTGTTGGCGATGCCACTCTTCGTCACTGCTCAACCTTGTCGCGTTCGGCATCGCCAGTGCCCGGCTGAATCCCCCCGCCGACGCAGTTCGGACCACGACAGCGTCGCCAACCGCCCCTGGATACCGGCTGTTGGCCAGGCGTAGTGTTTGACGGAAGTCGTTGGGAACGGCGAGAGAAACACGGCGACGAGCGTCAACAGAGACCGGCGAGCGCGGCGGCCACCCAATTCTGTGCGGGCAGCCGGGGAGGGTCGGGATGCCAGGTTGGCACGACCAGGACGACGGTCCGCCCACGGCCCTGGGACTGCTTCGGTCTCGTTTCCTTGCAGCTCGAAGGTCAGACCGGGGCACCGGAGCCCGTCGCCCTTCGGCGATGGATGGCTACGGCGAGATGCATCTCGCCTTGGTGGACGCCACGCGCGATCGCTCCTTTCGGCACATCCTCGACATCGGAATCGGCACCGGGACCACGAGCAGGAAGATCTTGGTGGTTCACCCGAATGCGACGATCGTCGGTGTCGACAGCAGTCGTCTCAACCTGGAAGCGGCGGCGGCGTGCCTACCCCCAGAACAGGTGAGGCTGGTTCGGGCCGGGCTGAAGGATCCGCTTCCCCAAGGACCCTACGACCTAGTGGTGTCCGCACTTGCCATTCACCACCTCGAGACCCCCGCAAAGATGTCGTTGTTCGGCAGGATCAGCGACGCGTTGATACCTGGTGGACGCTTCGTGCTGGGAGACGTGATGAGGGATCCCCGGCGTTTTGAGAGAGTTCGGCGATCCCTGCGTGGTCGCGGAAATCGTGACGAACCAGGCGTTGACGCCGGACACCCCCTGAAGGACCAGCCGGACCTGCTCGAAGATCAAGTGGCCTGGCTGGCCTCTATGGGATTTAGGACGACGGTCTCCTGGCAGCGCGACGCCCTTGCCGTCGTCATCGCCGACAAGGCGGTCGGTGGCGTCGGCTGAGTCGTGACGCGAACAGCACTTGCGTCCCAATAGCCCACGAGGTCGCGGTAGAGGTCGGAGCGTTGCAAGAGCGTGGTGTGCGAGCCCAGCCAAGTCCGTTCGCCGTCCATGAGGAGCACCTTCTCGGCCCGCAGCGCCGAGCTCATCCGGTGCAAAACCACGACGACGGATCCAGGACGGCGGGCGAATCCGCGTTCGGCCCGCGCTTCGGCGCCGGGGTCGAGATGGCACGTCGCCTCATCGAGGATGATCAGCCGAGCCGGCGAGAGACACGCACGCACGAGCGTGACCAGCTGACGCTCGCCTGCCGACAGTGACGAAGGCTCGAGCTCGGCGGCCAGGCCGCCGAGGTTGTTGACGAGGCTCCGGGCCCCGAGGAGGTCGACCGCGCCCTCCACGTCGCTCACGGACGCGAAGGGTCGCAGGTAGGTGAAGTTCTCGGCCAGAGTGCCGCTGAAGACGTACGCCTCCTGGGGGATGAGCACTCGGGATGTACTCAGGTCCTCTCGCTCGAGGCCGCCGAGGCGGATGTCGCCCAGGCGGATGTCGCCCCGCTGGGGGGCGAGGAGACCGGAGATCAGCCCAGCCAAGGTGGACTTGCCGTCCGCTGGGGCTGACCACTGCCAGGTGTGCGCCGTCGGGGACGAGAAGCGAGAGTTCCTTCACCACCGGTTGGGCATCAGGTCCGTAGCCGAAGGTGACCTGGCGGAGCTCCAGGTCGACGCGCGCCGGCGTGGCGCCCGTCGCCACCGAGCGCGCGGCGCGTGCAGGCTGACCGGACGGCTTGGCTGGTGATCCTGCTGCATCCAGGATCCGGTCGAGGGCGGTCACCAGCCACGCCGTGTTGCATCCGACCCCGCGTACGAGGGACTGCATGGCCGGATGGACCCCGGTCAGAACGTAGGTGAGGACACCCAGGATCGTGCCGATGGAGGCTCCTTTCCGGATCAACCACGAGGCGCCCTGCAACCCCGATTGCACAAAACCGCAGGTCGTTACCGGAAAAATTCCTGGATGCAGGGTTGTTGAGTGTCTATTGTTCGCTGTTGGCTTCGGGTTGACGGAGCAGCAACGGTCTCGGTGGCGGGCTGAGCTGCCCATTGGGTGGGAAGGGACAGAACATTGGCTGCGACCCCGGCACCAACACTGATTACTCGGCCCGGGCCTCAGGTGCTCGTCGTCCACGACCAGGCTTTGATGAGTGAGTTGTTCGTGTCTTCCCTGGCGGACGCTGGGTTTCCGCGCCCGCACGCCGTCACCAATTTGGGCCCGGCCGAGGTGGCTGCCACCGCCGAGGCCCTTGGTTCAAACGTGGCGCTCGTGCCCTCTTCTCCTTCTTTCCTCTCCACTGTGAGAGCCCTGGTGGCCAAGGAGGTCACTGTCCTCGTGCTGACCCACGGCGATGACGTCTCAGTCATGGCCGAGTGCCTCGAGGCAGGCGCTAGCGGCTTGTTCGACGGGGGTCAGTCCTTTGAGAGCCTCGTGGCACTGATCAGGGACGCCGCCCTCGGCCGGACCATCCTCGAGCCGTGGGCGCGGCGGGAGGTGCTCCGCGCGCTCAGGGCTGAGAAAGTGACGCAACGAAAGTTCCGTGCGCTGTTCTGGGGCCTCACCGACGGCGAGGGAGCGGTGCTCAAGCTGTTGACTGAAGGGCGCAAGGCAGAGCAGATCGCCGCCATTCGAGTGGTGTCACTCGCGACAGTGCGGACGCAGATCCGGTCGATCCTCCGCAAACTAGGCGTGAACTCCCAATTGGCCGCAGTCGTGTTGGCGGAGCAGGCGGGTTGGCCATTCGAGGACCCTTCAGCCGCCAGTTGTGGATAGCCATCACCAACTGTGGTGATGCTGCCTAGCTGCACCTCTGGATAGCTGTTTCTACGGCGTCTTTTCCTTCGGAGCTGATGCATAGGAGGGACGACAGAAACTGAGGGCTGAGGCGCCAAGGCCCAGGGAGCCGAGGATGGTCGACGGACATGCAGCGGAGCCGGTGGGACTCCCGCCATCGTCCGTCCAGGAAAGTCTTCCGCTCGTCCATGTCACACGACGTTCAACTGCTCCGTCTGCACTGTTGATCGAACGTCGAAGCGGGTCGGACGTGGACTATTGGAGGAAGCGGGTGATCCTGGCTGGCGAGCAACGCCCGTTCTTGGACGCGCTCCGAGCCCGATTGGCAACTGAACCGGGTATTGACGTCGTCGCCGCGGCCCAAACGGGCGTCGACGCCATCTCGCAAGCGGGACTGTTGAACCCGCGGTCGTCGTGGTGTCGGACCGGCTTCCGGGGTTCGAAGTTCCCGACAGCGTGAAGCTCATCGCCGCTCGCAGTCCTGGAACCCGGACAATGTTGCTGTCAGTGAAACTCAGGCCCCCCGAAATCGTGTCGGGCCTCGTTTGCCGGTAGCTGGGGATTTGCTGAGAGGTCGACCTCGGTCGAGGAGCTCGTCAGGGCAATTCGGAGCGTGGCTGATGGCGACATGTGGATACCTCGAAACCTGCTGGGCGCGACCATTCTGCTCATGCTCGAACACCGCGAGGAATCCCTCAATCGCCGCCGGATCCTGGACCGACTGAGTCCTCGGGAGAAGACGGTTCTTGCCCTCCTCGCCCGAGGTGAGAACAACGAATCGATGGCAAGAGAGCTGATGATCAGCCCCCAGACCGCCAAGACTCATGTGCAACACGTGATGCGGAAATTGGGCGTCCACTCCCGAGCTGCGGCAGCGACGTTCGCCAGAGAAGAAGGCATCGCCGAGCAGCTCGAGGACTGCATGTGACCAGCTAGGCGCCGTCGGCGCACATGGCGTAAGGACCAGGCCGCACGGCGTCGCCCCACGGGTCACATTTGGATGGAGGACAGAACACCTGGATTTCGATGGGCCGCTTTCCGACGGTCGCTGCGCGGTCGCTCCGCTTTGCGACCAAGCAGTCGGCGCGGAGCGAAGTATTGGTTGCACTGCGCACACGTCACGCTTCGACTGAGAGCGAAGCGACGACCGAGGTCCCCATGCTTCTGACCGAACGTCGTCAGGCGAGCAGATCGCTGTGATCCTGATGATGTCGAAAAGAAGGCCTGGGCTGAGCCCACGACACGCAGGCATGGCCAGCCGACACAGCGTGTGGATAACTATCAGCAATATTGGTCATGCCCCCATCACCGGTCGTGCTCCATCATCTCTGGCAGCGAAGGATGAAGAGCGGTAGGCGCTGATCCGCAGGCGGGAAGACCTGGTCGCTTAGGTCTGCGGGGAGCCAGTGGCGAAACCGGACCGCCCCTGAACCTATATGGGCTGAGATGCCCGCAGAGAGGGGGACCGGCGATGGCCTCGGTCCGAACGTTCCGCACGACGAAGCGGCTGGCCAAAGTGTTGGTGTCACTCACTCTGCTCGGTGGAGTGGCCATTTTCGCACAGCAGGCCGCCTCGGCCAGCTCGGTTGGGTCGGTGACGTTCACTACCTCGAATCAGGTTGGAAGTGGGCCCAACGTCACGTGGACGGTGGGCTTCGTCGCCACGTCGGGACTCACGAGCGGCGACACGATCACCATCACTGGCCCGGCTAACACGGTACTCCCCGCGATGGCCAGTGCGTACACGGTGAACACCACTTCAGTCGCTACCGTCGATTCCGGCGGGGGGACCAACAGCGTGACGATCACGACTCCCGCTTCCGTTACGGTGATCGCCGGGGGCGCGGTCTCGGTCGTCATTACCGGGGTCGACAACCCGCCCAGCACCGGTGAGCCGATGGGGGGTTATCCGAACACCGCCTTCTCGGTGTCCACCTCCAAAGACAACAGTGGAGCCGTGAGTCCGGCTGGCGGAATCAATTTCACCCAGAACTGTGGGGCAACCGCCAACTGCATCGTCCCCGGCAGCCCGAGCTACTTCGAGTCGGGCGACGGCAACATGACGTTGGACGTTCCTGCCAGCGCTGCCCGGACTCCTGGCGACACCGACTGGAATTGTTTCGTGGGCCAAGGCAGCTTTGCGACCATGGCGCAGCCAACGGGGTGCAACTCCTTCAGTGGCACCCCCGCCCAGCCCAACGAAAACGCCGACCACATCACCGCCGACGGGACCGACACGTTCGTTTTGGGAGCGGGCACTACCACCCTTTCTGGCGAGGTGGGGTGGGTAAGCGGGCAGAAGATGGACACCTCCCAAACGCCGCAGCTCAGTACCGGAAACAACCCGGCAAAGGACGAGTACACCGATGTGGTCTCGTACCACGATGAGGGAGCGTCCGGCCCCACCTCGGGCGACATCTTTTTCTACGGAGGGGCCATCCGCAGCACAAGCAACGGCGACGCCAGCGGAGAAGTCGAGTTCGACCAGAACAAGGCGTTCGCAACCCAGACGACGTCCCATGGGAAGACGACGACGGCATACTTTTCGACCAACCACATACCGGGCGACAAGTTGCTGGCTTACGACTTCAGCGGCGGGGGCGGCACCCTCACCTTCAACGTGCTGACCTGGATCACAAACACGGGGACGTGCGACGTGGCAACGGATTCGCCTGGAACGGGGGGGTGCTGGAGCACTCCCATTCAGGTCAACCCGGATCTCTTCACCGGAACGACGAATCCGGGCACGATCGCCATGGGTGACAACGGGATCAACGACACACAGCTGTCGACCAGCAACCTTTTCCTCGAGTTCGGTATCAACTTGACCCAGGCGCTCAGTCTCGTTGGCTGTCCCTCGTTCGCCCAGCAGGTATGGCAGTCCAGGACTTCAGCGACCTTCACCTCCAACCCCTCGGACTTCGAGTTGGTGAGCAAGCCGATCTTCGCCTGTGGTGAGATCAAGATCATCAAGCAGACCGATCCGCGCGGCCAGGGCCAGGTGTTCAACTTCAGTTCCGGAGGTTCCGGAGCTCTGCCGCTTCCCGCGCCCAGCACTGGCGCGATCAGCAGCGGCGGAGTCGCGTGCTCTACAACCAGCGACGGAGACGCAGACAGCTCTTCGGACAACGACAGCGACGACCCGGGTGTCGCCGCGGACGGCACCTTCTGCCTGAACGACACT
>Ga0307479_10000651_pt1 | contig 31272 bp, 29 predicted proteins | sample atmos_gasesECM4C_FD_203743 | JGI IMG/M metagenome (GOLD analysis project Ga0307479, IMG submission 203743) | Hardwood forest soil microbial communities from Morgan-Monroe State Forest, Indiana, United States - atmos_gasesECM4C_515 | ecosystem: Environmental > Terrestrial > Soil > Temperate...
TGTTTGGCCAGCCAGTCACCAAATTTGTGACTCCCGAGCATGGCCTCACCCCCGGCAGCTATATATTCGTTATTGCGCCGCGGCTGGCTTGGTGAGATCGAAGGGCCTTTCACCACGGACTGCTAGAAGCAGGAACGTCGTTCCCCGCGCGGGGGCGCGGATTGAAACAGCTCTTGGTGCAGGCTGGCCTAGAAGCAGGAACGTCGCTCCCCGCGCGGGGGCGCGGATTGAAACTGGACGCCGGCGAGATAGCGCAGCGACGAGAGCGTCGCTCCCCGCGCGGGGGCGCGGATTGAAACACCGACGAAGGCGAGCCGCCGGTCGTACACGATGCCGTCGCTCCCCGCGCGGGGGCGCGGATTGAAACTCGGCCGCCTTCTTCCGCGTCCGCTGCCAGCTCTGCGTCGCTCCCCGCGCGGGGGCGCGGATTGAAACAAGCTGGGTACACCTACCGCAGGGTGTCCCGGGAGTCGCACCCGCGCGGGGGCGCGGATTGAAACTCGCGCGCCTTGCGGTGGCGATGGCGGACGCCGCGTCGCTCCCCGCGCGGGGGCGCGGATTGAAACGACTCGGGAAGGGCTGGCTACCATGGCGGCGAGAGGTCGCTCCCCGCGCGGGGGCGCGGATTGAAACTCCTTGCGCCACCGGCGGCGGAGGCAGAGCCCCAGTCGCTCCCCGCGCGGGGGCGCGGATTGAAACATGACCACCAACCGGCCGGAGGTGTTGGACCCGGTCGCTCCCCGCGCGGGGGCGCGGATTGAAACTTGCCGACCTTTAGGATCGTGTATGGCTTGTCGCGTCGCTCCCCGCGCGGGGGCGCGGATTGAAACTTCACGAGAATGGGCCGGTGTCCAGCGACGAACACGTCGCTCCCCGCGCGGGGGCGCGGATTGAAACATTAGGGGAGAAGTCCAGCATACGGAAATCCTTGTCGCTCCCCGCGCGGGGGCGCGGATTGAAACATCTGGACGATCGAGTTCAACAGGCGGCGGCGCTCGTCGCTCCCCGCGCGGGGGCGCGGATTGAAACACCTCGCAACTGAACAGCCCATCGGGGGCGCGTCGCTCCCCGCGCGGGGGCGCGGATTGAAACAAGCTCTGCGGAGGCCGGCTGTGGGTGCGCGAGAGTCGCTCCCCGCGCGGGGGCGCGGATTGAAACGGTTATTCGCCGCGGAGCGATGGCTCATGAGCTGGGGTCGCTCCCCGCGCGGGGGCGCGGATTGAAACACCGAGACGGCGAAAAAGAAGGTCCTCGACCATCGTCGCTCCCCGCGCGGGGGCGCGGATTGAAACAGGCTGCGGGTCGTGGACAACGCGACCGGGCTCGCGTCGCTCCCCGCGCGGGGGCGCGGATTGAAACAAGGCTTCGATCAGCGGGTGGTCGGCAGGAACGAGTCGCTCCCCGCGCGGGGGCGCGGATTGAAACTCGCTGCCCGCGTCGTTCGCCAGGGCGGCCGCCAGGTCGCTCCCCGCGCGGGGGCGCGGATTGAAACGGGCAGCGGACGATGAGCGACCGGCCATCCGGGCGTCGCTCCCCGCGCGGGGGCGCGGATTGAAACCGTTCAACCGAGACCTGGATGGTCCGCGGGGTCTGGTCGCTCCCCGTGCGGGGGCGCGGATTGAAACAAGCCTGCGATGATCCCGGCGTTCGTCGCGTCGGGTCGCTCCCCGCGCGGGGGCGCGGATTGAAACCAGCCGCCGCTGCGCACGCCGCTCCATGCGTTGGTCGCTCCCCGCGCGGGGGCGCGGATTGAAACTGCGCACCGTATGCCTCAACCGCAGCAGCCGCCGTCGCTCCCCGCGCGGGGGCGCGGATTGAAACGGCACTACGCGGCGGCTCCAAGCGTAAGGCAGAGTCGCTCCCCGCGCCCGCGCGGGGGCGCGGATTGAAACTTCACGCTGGCACCGCCTCTCTGCCGCCGTCTGGGTCGCTCCCCGCACGCGGGGGCGCGGATTGAAACCTGAGCGTGCGAGCCGCCTCCTCGAAGAGGCTCTGTCGCTCCCCGCGCGGGGGCGCGGATTGAAACTGATGCCCTGGCCCAAGCACCACCCCAAACCGAAGTCGCTCCCCGCGCGGGGGCGCGGATTGAAACGAGCGCCGGCCGCGGGTTGGCTAGCCGGTCGAGGGTCGCTCCCCGCGCGGGGGCGCGGATTGAAACAACTTATCCGTCATAGCGTCAATCGAGCACTCAGGTCGCTCCCCGCGCGGGGGCGCGGATTGAAACTCTCGGCTTCCGTGGGCAGTTCCGCGCCGGTTCGAGTCGCTCCCCGCGCGGGGGCGCGGATTGAAACAACTTGCAGAACGTCGGGGCGATGGTCTTCGCTGGTCGCTCCCCGCGCGGGGGCACGGATTGAAACAAGTTCACCGCCGCGGACAGGCCGGTCGAGTTCTGTCGCTCCCCGCGCGGGGGCGCGGATTGAAACATCTGTGGCGCGCCTTACTCCGGGTACATCCCCACGTCGCTCCCCGCGCGGGGGCACGGATTGAAACATATCTGTGCAGCAACAACGGTGTCTGCACGGGGGTCGCTCCCCGCGCGGGGGCGCGGATTGAAACTGGTTCCTGCCGTAGCGGCGGGTCATTGCTGGAGTCGCTCCCCGCGCGGGGGCGCGGATTGAAACGAGAACGTGCCGCGGCTCAGGTCCTGGACCATGTGTCGCTCCCCGCGCGGGGGCGCGGATTGAAACACCGAGACGGCGAAAAAGAAGGTCCTCGACCATCGTCGCTCCCCGCGCGGGGGCGCGGATTGAAACACGTTCGTGAAGCCGGCGAGGAAGACGCCGTAACTGTCGCTCCCCGCGCGGGGCCGCGGATTGAAACCAATCCGGGTGACGAGGCGCCTGTCAGCACGCCCAGTCGCTCCCCGCGCGGGGCGCGGATTGAAACATGGTTCAAGCCTCCTCTTTATGGCGCTGCAACGTCGCTCCCCGCGCGGGGGCGCGGATTGAAACCTGTTGTGCGAGCCGTTCCCGCCGTATGCCGTCTGGTAGCTCCCCGCGCGGGGGCGCAGTTTGAAACTCGATAAATCCGACGAGGCACGAGGCCTCTCGCCGTCGCTCCCCGCGCAAGGGCGCGGATTGAAACAGGGCACTCCTTCAGTCCGCAACTCCTCATCCGGTCGCTCCCCGCGCAGGGGCGTGGATTGAAACCTGCCGAGCGCCAGGCAATCAGCGCAGTACCGCTTGTCGCTCCCCGCGGGGGCGCGGATTGAAACATCGGTCGCAGCCAGGCCGAGCCCGGAGAACAAACGTCGCTACCCGCGCGGGGGCGCGGATTGAAACAGCCAGATAGGCGGCACCGGGAAGACCACCCTCGTCGCTCCCCGCGCGGGGACGCGGATTGAAACACAGGTCCCCTGATGACGCCAGGCTAGCTCGACGTCGCTCCCTGCCCGGGGGCGCGGATTGAAACGCCTTGAGTGAGGCCTTGGCGACAATCACAACCAGTTGCTCCCCGTGCGGGGGCGCGGACTGAAACCGGGCGACCTGGATCTGGCCAGCGTCGGGGGGCGCGTCGTTCCCCGCGCGGGGGCGCAGATTGAAACACCGAGGCCGAGCGCTCCCGCCTGGCGGCCGCCGTCGCTCCCCGCGCGGGGGCGCGGATTGGAACTGGTGTGGATAGCCAATTGCGCGCGCCGCTATGAGACCACCCGTGCGCCGCGCTGGCCTCGCGGCGGCGGCCTCACACGGCGGCAAGGTCGCCCAGCCAGACCAGGTGGCGGGCGTGGCCGTCGGCGCGGGCGGCTTCGTAGAACGGGCGGTCGGCGGTGACCAGCGAGCAATCCGCCTGCATGGCGAGAGCGAGGTAGAGGCTGTCGGAGAGGCGCAGGTCGGCACGCAGCGCGAGCGCCAGGGCGGCAGGCACCAGCGCGGACACCGGGGTCCACTCGAAGGGCACCTGGCGCAGCTCCGCGAGCACGTCGCGGGCCCCCTGCTCGTCGATCTCGCCGAGCCGCACCCGGCTGGCCAGCAAACCGGCGATCTCGAGCGTGAGCAGGTCGGGCGCCAGCAGGTCGCAGCTGCCGGCAAGCAGGGCTTCGGCGTGGGCGGTGAGCCGCCCGGGGAAGTACCACTGGGCTGCCACGCTGGCGTCGATCACGCAGCGCCGCACTCGCTCCCTCCTCCCCTGCCAGACCGGGACCCGGCAGCCGCCATCAGGGCGCCTCCTCCCCGCCGCCACGGCCTTCCCCCGGAGAGCCCGGGGAGAGACGATCACCGTCGCGGGCCAGCAGCTCGTCGCTGGCGGTGAGCCGGCGCCCGGCCCATCGCGCCCTCAACCGGCGGGCGCCCTCCAGGGCGCGCTGCCGGGAGAAGCCGAGCGCCCCTTCGAGCACCGTCCGCGCCTCCTCCTCCACCGAGCGCCCATGGCGCACGGCGCGGGCGCTCAGGCTCTCGATCACCCGGGGATCCACGTCCTGCAGCACCAGGTGAGCCATGCCGCGACCCTCCGCTTCTAAGGATTCACCGGCCGGACTTCGGTCACGAAATATTCGGTGTCGCCGAAGCAGGAGGACGGGACCCCGCGGTGCTGCTCGTAGTGCAGCGCCACCCGCTGCCCCATCGTCTGGTTGAGACGCGCGGCGACGGCGCCGTCGCGCACCGTGAAACGGAAGATCTCCGGCATCGCCCCCGGCAGGTTCACCATCGCCAGCTCTCCCTCCCAGGTCTTGCACAGCCACCCCTTGTGGGAGAACTTCTGCACGTATCCGGCACGCTCGCCCGACGAATAGCTGTAGGCCAGGGTCGCCCAGACGTAGAGAGCGCAGCCCGCGGCGACCACCACCACCAGCGCGAGCAGCAGGAGCGGCCAGCGGCTCCGGCGCCTCGCCATTGGCCTTGCCGGCGCCGCGGCCGGCGCCGGCGCAGAGGGCGAGGCCGGACGCGCCGGCGGCAGGTTCTTGTCCGATTCGCGATTGGCCGTCATGTCCTCTCCCCCTCGTCCCGCTCCGGGCCGCGCGTCCTGGCCTTCAGGAAGTCCCGGTTCATGCGTGCGATGAAGTCGATCGACACTCCCTTCGGACAGATCTCCTGGCACTCGGCGTAGTTGGTGCAGTAGCCGAATCCCTCCCGCTCCATCGCCTGCACCATCGCCAGCGCCCGGCTGGCGCGCTCGGGCTGCCCCTGCGGCAGCAGCCCCAGGTGGGACACCTTGGCGGCGGTGAACAGCTGCGCCGCGCCGTTCGGGCACTGGGCGACGCAGGCCCCGCAGCCGATGCACTCGGCGGCCTCGAAGGCGCGGTCGGCGATCCGCTTGGGCACCGGCATCAGGTTGGCCTCCGGAGCGCTGCCGGTCGAGACCGAGACGAAGCCCCCGGCCTGGATCACCCGGTCGAAGGCGCCGCGATCGACCATCAAGTCCTTGACCACCGGAAAGGCGCGCGCGCGCCAGGGCTCGAGGTGCAGCACATCGCCGTCCCTGAAATGACGCATGTGGAGCTGGCAGACGGTGGTGCCGCGCCGCGGCCCGTGGGCCTCGCCGTTGATCATGAACCCGCACATGCCGCAGATCCCCTCCCGGCAGTCGTGGTCGAAGGCGATGCGGTCCTCACCCCTCTCGGCCAGGCGCTCGTTGACCACGTCGAGCATCTCGAGAAAAGAGCTGTCGGGGTTGATGTCCGCCGCCTCGTAACGCTCCATGCGCCCCGGAGCGTCGGGTCCGGCCTGGCGCCAGACGTAGAGGGTCAGGTTCATTACTTGTAGCTCCTCCGGGACAGCTCCACCGACTCGAAGTGGAGCGGCTCGGCGTGGCACACCGGGGGCCGGTTCTCGCCCTGCCACTCCCAGGCGGACACGAACGCGTACTGCTCGTCGTTGCGCAGCGCCTCGCCGTCCGGCGTCTGGTGCTCCTCGCGGAAGTGACAGCCGGCCGACTCGTCGCGGTCGAGCGCATCCCGGCACATCAGCTCGGCGAGCTCGAAGTAGTCCGCGACCCGGCCGGCCTTCTCGAGGTCCTGGTTGACCTCCGCGGGAGCGCCGCTCACCCGCAGGTTTTGCCAGAACTCCTGGCGCAACGCGGCGATCTCGCCGATCGCCTGCTCGAGACCGGCGGCCGTCCGCGAGATGCCGCAGGCGTGCCAGACCAGGTGGCCGAGTTGGCGGTGGAACGACTCGGGGCTCCGCCGGCCGCGCAGCGCGAGCAGGCTGGCGAGCCGCTGGCGCACCTGGGCCTCGACGCCGTCGAAACCGGCGCCGGCCGCCGAGACCTTCTCGCCCAGATGCTCCGCCAGGTAATTGCCGAGCGTCGCCGGCAGGATGAAGTACCCATCGGCCAGGCCCTGCATCAGGGCGCTGGCCCCCAGGCGGTTGGCGCCGTGATCGGAGAAGTTGGCCTCGCCGGCGACGAACAGGCCGGAGACGTTGCTCATCAGGTTGTAGTCCACCCACAGGCCGCCCATGGTGTAGTGCGGCGCGGGATAGATCCGCATCGGGGTCACCCACGGGTCTTCGCCGGTGATCTTCTCGTACATCTCGAACAGGTTGCCGTAGCGGTCCTCGATCACCGCCCTCCCCAGCCGGCGGATGGCATCGGCGAAGTCGAGATAGACGCCGTTCTTCTGCGGGCCGACGCCGCGGGCGCCGTCGACGACCTGCTTGGCGTTGCGGGCCGCGACGTCGCGCGGCACCAGGTTGCCGAAGGCCGGGTAGCGCACCTCGAGGTAATAGTCCCTGTCCGCCTCGGGAATGCTCTCGGGCGGTCGGGTGTCCGCGGGGTCCCTGGGCACCCAGATGCGCCCGTCGTTGCGCAGCGACTCGCTCATCAGCGTCAGCTTCGACTGGTACTCGCCGGACGCCGGGATGCACGTGGGGTGGATCTGGGTGAAGCAGGGGTTCGCGAACAGGGCGCCGCGCCGGTGGGCGCGCCAGATGGCCGTGGCGTTGCTGCCCTTGGCGTTGGTCGACAGGTAGTAGACGTTGCTGTAGCCGCCCGTCGCCAGCACCACCGCGTGCCCGGCGTGGCGCTCGAGCTGGCCGGTCACCAGGTTGCGGGCGATGATGCCCTTGGCGCGGAGGCCCGAGCCATCGTCCTCGACCACCAGGTCGAGCATTTCGGTGCGCGGAAACATCCGCACGCTGCCGGCCGCGATCTGCCGGCACAGCGCCTGGTAGGCGCCGAGCAGCAGCTGCTGGCCGGTCTGGCCGCGCGCATAGAAGGTGCGCGACACCTGCGCGCCGCCAAAGGAGCGGTTGTCGAGCAGGCCGCCGTACTCGCGGGCGAAGGGCACCCCCTGGGCGACGCATTGGTCGATGATGTTCACCGACAGCTCGGCGAGACGGTGGACGTTGGCCTCCCGGGAGCGGAAGTCGCCGCCCTTGATGGTGTCGTAGAAGAGCCGGAAGACGCTGTCGCCGTCGTTGTGGTAGTTCTTCGCGGCATTGATGCCGCCCTGGGCGGCGATCGAGTGCGCGCGGCGCGGCGTGTCCTGGAAACAGAAGCACTCGACCTGGTAGCCCAGCTCGCCAAGGCTGGCGGCGGCGGCGGCGCCGGCCAGGCCCGAGCCCACCACCAGCACGGTGAACTTGCGCTTGTTGCTGGGGTTCACCAGCCGCAGATGGTTGCGATGCTCGAGCCACTTGGCAGCGAGCGGGCCGCGCGGCGCCTTGCCGTCGAGGTTCATCGCACCAACCTGCTCAGCACGGCCACGGGAAAGGAGATGTTGCCAAGGGTGATGATCCAGGCGAATGCATGGGCGAAGCCGTTGCGCCACAGGTTGAAACGCGGATGGTTCCAACCCAGTGATTGAAACATGCTCCACAGGCCGTGGTAGAGGTGAAAGCCGAGAGCGACCTGCGCCGCGATGTAGAAGATGGCCACCCACCACACCTGAAAGCCGGCGACGACGTTGTGGTACACGTCTCCCGGCACGAAATCCGGATGCACCGTCCCCCAGGTGAGGTGCAGCAGGTGGTAGACGACGAAGAGCAGGAGGATGACGCCGCCCCAGCGCATCGTGCGCGAGGCGTAGGTGGTGTGGATGCGGGTGCCGGCGACGTACGCGGTGGGGCGGGCCGCCCGGCTCATCAGGGTCAGCTTCCAGGCCGCCCAGATGTGCAGCAGGACGCAGACGATCAGCACCAGGCGGACCGCCCACAGCAGGACGCCTGCCGGCACCGCGGGTTCCCCCACGGTGCGCAGGAACCGCGAATAGCTGTTGATGGCCTCCGGCCCGAGGTAGAGCTTGAGGTTGCCGAGCATGTGCCCGAGGACAAACGCGAAGAGGACCATGCCGGTGACGGCCATCACCGCTTTCTTGCCCACCGCCGACCCGACCAGATCAGGGAACCAGGCCATGCTCACAGTCTACAGGCCCTGGCTGCGGCGCCGGCGCCGGCGCCGCACCCGGGGCCGGGCGGCCGCGGCCGCCGGCGAGGACGGACGTGCCGGGTGCGCGGCGCCTGCCGGCGACGGCCCGCGGCGGCGCGCCGCCTGCTGCCACTCGGCCAGGGCCTCCTGCCCTTCGCCGGTCGCCAGCACCAGCAGCTCGAACAGCAGCAGGGAATGGTCGAAGAAGGGACGGCGGGTGAAGCGCACGCGCTCCGCCACGGTCCAGCGCGGCTCGCAGAGACGGAAGAACCCCACCAGCGCGCGGCGGATGAGCTGGGACTTGAGGTTCGACACCGTGAACCGCGCCAGCAGGGGCGCGCTCTCCTCGTCCACCAGCTCCTCGAGCTCGGCGCGGCTCATCGGCCGCTGGCCGATACCCTCGACGTCGTCGCGCCGCAGCATGACCTTGGGCAGCAGCAGGGCGGCGAGCAGGGCGGTGTCGGGCAGCTCGCGGCCCGAGGTGATCAGGCGGTCGATGATCGGCAGGATCTGGCCGAAGCTGCCCAGGCCGCGCTCGTCGGCGGCAAGCATCGCGTACGCCTCGGGCAGCAGCACCTCGAGCAGCCCCAGCTCGAGCATCCACTGCATGGCCGCGCCGGCATGGCCGCAGCGCAGCAGTTGCACGATCTCTTCCGTAACGCGTGCCGGCGACGCCTTCTCGAGCTCGCGGCGGTGCTGGTGGATGGCCTCCTGCGTCCCGGCCTCGATGCTGAACCCCAGGCGCCCGGCGAACTCGCAGGCGCGGAGCATGCGCACCGGGTCCTCGCGGAAGCGGACGCCGGGATCGCCGATCGCGCGCACCAGCTTCTTCTGCAGGTCGTCGATGCCGCCCGAGTAGTCGATGACGGTGTAGTCGGCGATGTTGTAGAACAGGGCGTTGATGGTGAAGTCGCGGCGGAAGGCATCCTGGCGGGGCGTGCCGTAGGTGTTGTCGCTGGTGATCAGCAGCTCGCCGGGGGCGGCCTGCTCGTCGGGCTCGGGGTCGCGGCGGAAGGTGGAGACATCCACGACGTCGCCGTCCTGGAAATAGACGTGAACCAGGCGGAAGCGGCGGCCGATGATGCGCGAGTTGCCGAACAACCGGCGCACCTCGTTGGGGCGCGCGTCGGTCCCGACATCGAAGTCCTTGGGCCGCCGGCCGAGCATGAGATCGCGCACCCCGCCGCCCACCAGGTAGGCCATGTAGCCCGCCTTGTGCAACCGGTAGAGGACCTTGACTGCGTTGGTGTCGATGTCGCCGCGGGAGATGGGGTGCTCGGAACGCGGCACGATCCGCGCCAGTTCGGCGTCTTCACTCACGGGACGATTATACGGGTGGCCCCAAGATAAAAAGTGGCCGGGGCGGGCGGAGGGTTGAAACCCGCCCCGGCGCTTGGGAGAGGAGACTGCTCGTGTGCGTTGGTCCCTCGGCTCAGGGGGCGGCCGGTCCGCCTGCCTGTGCCGTGAACCGGGCGAGCGAAGGATGGGATGCGCCCCGGGCTCCCGTCGCCCGCGCGGCCGCCCTCCGGTTTGGCACCGGGAGGATGGGGAAGCGGTCGCGGTTCGGCGTCGGGTGGCTGTGGGTCGTCATCTCGTTCTTCCTCGTCCGCAGGGGGTATAGACCAAGAATCGTGCCACCTGCGGATCGAATCGTTAAATGGCAGCAAATAAACGGTTTCCGTGAGATTCTCGGTGGCCGTGAGGCACCTGCGGCGGTTGGCCCGTCTCCCGGCGGGGACGGCCGTGATCACTGAAGAGGTCTGGACGTGGGGAGGGGGGCGGCGGGGTCGGCCAGGACCGGAGGGCCGGTGCTACGATCGGGCCATGACACACGAGAAGGTTGAGCTCGTCGGCTCCTTGGGGGCCCGGCTGGCTGGACGGCTCGACACTCCCGAGGGAGCGCCGGCCGGCTATGCCCTGTTCGCCCACTGCTTCACCTGCGGAAAGGACCTGAAGGCGGCAGGCGGCATCTGCCGCGAGCTGCTGGCGCGCGGCATCGCCGTCTTGCGCTTCGACTTCACCGGCCTGGGCGAGAGCGAGGGCGAGTTCGCCGACACCAACTTCTCCTCCAACGTCGGAGACCTGGTCGCCGCCGCCGATTTCCTGCGGCGGGAGCGGCAGGCGCCGGCGCTGCTGGTCGGGCACAGCCTTGGCGGCACGGCGATGCTGGCGGCGGCGGCCAGCATCCCGGAGGCGGCGGCCGTGGCCACCCTCGGGGCGCCGAGCGACACCCGGCTGCTGCGGGCCAAGCTGGCCGCGCGCCTGCCCCTGCCTCCGAACGACCCGAACGACCCAAACGACCCAAACGAGCCGCACGAGCCAAACGAAGAGGCTGCCTACGAGGTGGACCTCGGGGGCACGCGGCCGGTCCGCATCCGCCGGCAGCTGCTCGAGGACCTGGCGGGCGACCACCTGCGGGGGGTGCTGGCGGCGCTGGGCAAGGCACTGCTGATCTTCCACTCGCCGGTCGACCGCACGGTCGGCATCGAGCACGCCGAGCGGCTCTTCCTGGCGGCCCGCCACCCCAAGAGCTTCGTCTCGCTCGGCACCGCCGATCACCTGCTCTCCGATCCTCGCGATGCCGCCCACGCCGGCGCGGTGCTCGCCGCCTGGGCCGGCCGCTACATGCCGGCCGGCGCTGCCGCGCCCCAACTGCCCATGAGCACGGGGATTCCCGCCCTCCCGGCCACCGCCAGTCTGCCGGCCGGCGAGCGGGCAGTGGTCGTCGGTACGGGCATCCCGGCGATCCCGGCCGATCTTGCCCCGGCAGCGGCGCCCGCGGCTCGCGCGCTGGCGGCCGGCGAGGTCGAGGTGTCCGGCACCGCGCACTCCTTGCGCCAGGAGGTCGTGGCTGGCGGCCATCACCTGGTTGCCGACGAGCCGGCGGCCGACGGCGGCACCGACGCCGGCCCGACCCCTTACGGGTTGCTGCTGGCCGCGCTGGGAGCCTGCTCCGGCATCACCATGAGGCTCTACGCCGACCGCAAGGGGCTGCCGCTGGCCGGCACCCGCGTCCGGCTGCGCCACTCCCGCGACCACAAGGCCGATTGCGAGGGCTGCGCCGAAGGCGGCACCCGGCTCGAGCGCATCGACCGCGAGCTGGAGCTGCTCGGCCCCCTCACCGCGGAGCAGCGCGCCCGGCTGGCGGCGATCGCCGAGCGCTGCCCCGTCCACCGCACCCTCGGCTCAGGTGTCCAGATCGTGACCAAACTTCTTTAGTTGCCCTGCCCAGACCCAAGCCATGACCCCCTCCCCTTCGCTGCGGTCAGCGGTTTCTTTCTAGCCGCCGCCGCCCGCGGCTGGGCTGCGGATACACTACGCCGGTGTCCGCCGCCGCGGAGGCCCGGAAGGCCGCGCTCGAGGTCGTCGAGGTCGGCAAGACCTGGAACGACGGCACCCGCGCGCTGTCGGGGGTCAGCCTCACCGTCGCCGCCGGCGAGACCCTGGCGCTGGTCGGCGAGAGCGGCAGCGGCAAGACCACCCTGCTGCGGCTGTTCAATCGCCTCGTCGAGCCCACCTCCGGCGAGGTGCGCATCGGCGGCCGGCCGGCCGCCGAGCTCGATCCCATCGCCCTGCGCCGGGGCATCGGCTACGTGCCGCAGGATGGCGGCCTGCTGCCGCACTGGCGCGTCGCGCGCAACGTCGAGCTGGTGCCCAGGCTGCTCGGCTGGGACCCGCCCCGGCGCGCCGAGCGCGCCCGCGAGATGCTGGAGCTGGTGGGGCTCGACCCGGCCGCTCATGCCGCCCGCTATCCGGCCGAGCTGTCCGGCGGCCAGCGGCAGCGCGTCGCCTTCGCCCGCGCGCTCGCCGCCGATCCGCCGGTGGTGCTGCTCGACGAGCCCTTCGGCGCCCTCGACGCGCTCACCCGCCTCGAGCTGCACCGCCAGTTCCTCGAGCTCAAGCGGCGGCTCGGCAAGACCACGGTCCTGGTGACCCACGACCTCGGGGAGGCCTTCCGCCTGGCCGACCGCATCGGCGTGATGCGCGCCGGCAGGCTGCTGCAGCTCGGCAAGCCCGCGGAGCTGGTCGCCGCACCCGCCCACGACTACGTGCGCGAGCTCCTGGCGCTGCGCACCGGGCTGCCGTCCGGTCCGCCGGCGGCCCGCGGCCCCGGCGGCAGCGAGGCCGTGGCGGGACCTTGAAGGCACCATGCGACCTCGCCGCCGCCCACCCGCCCTGCTCCTCGCCGCCGCCGCGCTGGCCGCGGCCTCGATGGTTCCGGATGGCGGCGCCGGCCGCGCGCTGGGAGCGGCAGCCGGGCCGCCGCCCCCGGGTGCATCGGTGCACCGCCTCGGCGCGCCGCCGCGCCCCGGGCAGAGCCCCGGCCGGGTGGTGGTGGGCTCCAAGAACTTCGAGGAGAGCCGGCTGCTCGGCGAGATGTTCGCCCAGCTGATCGAGGCTCGGACCTGGTTGCGGGCGGAGCGGCGGCTGGGCCTGGCGGGGACCCAGATCTGCTTCGAGGCGCTCAAGAGCGGCGCCATCGACGTCTATCCCGAGTACACGGGCACCGGCCTGGTGTCGATCCTCGGCCAGCCGGCAGGCGGCGGCGCCGCCGAGGCGTTGCGCCGCGTGCGCACCGAGTTCCTCGCCCGCTGGGACCTGTGGTGGATCGCGCCGCTCGGCTTCCAGAACGCCTACGAGATCGCGGTGCCTGGCGAGCTGGCGCAGCGCGAGCACCTGGCGACGCTGTCCGACCTGGCGCGCGTCGCCCCGCGCCTGCGCGCCGCCTTCGGCCACGAGTTCCTGGAGCGCGACGACGGGCTGCCCGGCCTGGCGCGAGCCTACGGCATTCGCTTCCGCTCGGTGCAATCGATGCAGGAGACGCTCAAGTACCAGGCCGCCCGGGGCGGCGGCATCGACGTGCTCGACGTCTACACGACCGATGCCCGGCTGCTGACCTACCGCCTCGCGGTGCTCCGTGACGACCGCGGCTTCTTCCCGCCTTACGAGGCGGCGCCGCTGGCGCGCGGCGCGACGCTGGCCGCCCACCCCGAGCTCGGCGCCGTCCTCGGGCTGCTGGCCGGCGCCTTCGACGAGAGCTCCATGCGCCGGCTCAACCTGCGGCTGCAAGACGGCAGGGAGAGCGAGGCGACGGTGGCCCGCGACGCCTTGGCGGCGCTGGGGCTGGTGCCGGGGGCGGCAGCGCCTGGTGCGCCGGGAGCCACCGCGGGCGGCCCGGCAGGAGCGGAGAGCCCGGGCGGGCGAGGGAGCCGCGCCGGCGGCCAGGCCGGCCGACACGGCGCCCCCGGCTTCGTCGAGATCCTGTGGCGCGACCGCGCGGCACTGGTGCGGCGGGTATGGACCCACCTCGCGCTGTGCGGGGTGGCGCTGCTGCTCGGGGCGCTGCTCGCCATTCCGCTCGGCCTGTACCTCGAGCGTCACCGGCGGGCCGCCGAGCCGGTGATCGGCGCGCTCGGGTTGACCCAGACCGTCCCCTCGCTGGCCCTGCTGGCGTTCATGATCCCGTTCCTTGGGGTCGGCGCGTTGCCGGCGGTGGCGGCACTCTGGCTATACTCCCTGTTTCCGATGGTGCGCAATACCTACACCGGAGTGCGCGACGCCGACCCGCGAGCCGTCGAGGCCGCGACCGCGCTGGGGATGACGCCCGGCCAGGTGTTGCGCCTGGTGCGGCTGCCCCTCGCCGCCCCGGTGCTGATGGCCGGCGTGCGCACCGCCGCGGTGATCACCGTCGGCACCGCGACGCTCGCCGCCTTCATCGGCGCCGGCGGGTTGGGCGAGCCGATCGTCACCGGGTTGCAGCTGGCCAACACCGGCATGATCCTGTCAGGAGCCATCCCGGCGGCGGCACTGGCCTTGCTTGTCGATATCGGGCTTGCCGCCCTCGAGCGGGCAGTGCGCCCGGCAGGTCTCGACGGCCCTGGCGGCCCCGGCGGCCCTGGCGCCGGACAGACGCCGGCCGAGCTGGAAAGCAGCTGACGGAATCGAGGAGGGTGGGGTGGCGTTTCATGCCTTGGGGGTTTCCGTAGCGCCTCCCTTGCCGCACCCGGCTGCCCCGTGGGGCGCGCCGGCAAACGCAGCGCGCTTTGGAGGGCCAGCAGCCGTGGTAATCGCGACATCAGAACGCGTCCTGGTGACGGTCCACAACCGCGACGGGCAGGTCGCCCGCGACCGCGACGAGCTGCGGGCGGCGCTCCTGCGCTCGCCGCGCGAGATCCCGTCGCGGTTCTTCTACGACGACCGCGGCTCGCGGTTGTTCGAGCGCATCACCGAGCTTCCCGAGTACTACCAGACTCGCACCGAGCACGCCCTGCTGGGCGCCATCGCCGACCGCGTGGCGGCGGCTTCGCAGGCCAGCCAGCTGGTCGAGATCGGCTCCGGCGCCGCCACCAAGACCCGGGTGCTGCTCGACGCGATGGCCCGCGCCGGCCGCCTGCAGCTGTACGTGCCGGTCGATGTCGCCGAGGGCACGGTGCGCCGGGTCGCCGAGGAGCTGACGGCGGAGTACCCGGAGCTCGCCGTCCACGGGATCGTCGCCGACTTCACCGACGATCTTTCGCTGCTGCCGCCGCTGGGGGCCGAGGCAGCGGGCCGGAGTGGCGGGGGAATCGCGGCCGGAGCACCGGGTCCGCTGGCTGCAGGCGGCGCAGGCGCCGCCGGCGCCGCCGGCAGCCTTGGCGACGCCAACGGCGCCGATCGTGCCGGACGGAAGCTGGTCATCTTCCTGGGCGGCACGATCGGCAACCTCAAGCCGGCGGAGGCTGCCGCCTTCCTGGCCACCCGGCGCCGCGAGATGGCCCCGGGCGATCATTTCCTGCTGGGCGTCGACCTGGTCAAGCCGGTGGCTCGGCTGGAGGCCGCCTACAACGACGCCGCCGGGATCACCGCCGAGTTCAACCGCAACATCCTCTGGGTCGCCAATGACTGCGGCGGGGGGGACTTCGAGCCGTCGTTCTTCAGCCACCACGCCTTCTACGACGCGGCCCGGCGCCGGATCGAGATGCGGCTCCGCGCGGACCGCCGGCAGCGGGTCCACCTCCCCGCCATCGGCCTCGAGCTGGACTTCGAGGAGGGCGAAGAGATCCGCACCGAGATCAGCGCCAAGCACGACCGCGCGAGCGCCGAGTCCCTCCTGGCCGGCGCCGGCTTCGAGCCGACCGCCTGGTTCACCGACCCCGACCATCTCTTCGGCCTGGCCCTGGCGCGGCACCCCGCCGGATAGCCGCCGGCGCATCTCGAGCGTAGCCATGAAATCGTCCTCGCCGTTGAAACCCGATGCCAACGATCCCAACCTGCAGGTGCGGACCTACCTCGCGGCCCTGCCTGCCGATGCGCGCGGGCACGTCGAAAAGCTGCGCGCGGCCATTCGCGCGGCGGCTCCCGGCGCCGTCGAGAGCTTCGGCTATGGCATGCCCGCTTTCGCGCTCGATGGGAAGCCCTTCGTGTGGTACGCCGCCTGGAAGCATCACGTCAGCTTCTATCCGCTCAGCGGCGCCACCCGGCGCGCCCTGGCGGCCGAGATCGAGGGCTTCGAGACCTCGGGCAGGGGAACGATCCGATTCCGGCTCGACGCGCCGCTGCCGGTGGCCCTGGTGAAGCGGCTCGTCAAGGCACGCCTCGCCGAGTTGCCGAAGAAACGGCAGCAGGCCTGAACGGCAGGCGGAGGATTCAGCCGGCCGGCGCGGGTTCTTGCTCTTGGTCACCCCGGATCGTGGCGAGCCAGCCTCGGGGCGACAGCGCGCCTCCACGGTCGATCAGCTCCTGGTCCCAGGACAGGAGCGGGCAACCAAGCCGGCGGGCGGTGGCCATGTAAAGGGCGTCGATGCCGCGCAGCCGGTGCTCGACGCCAAGCCGCACCGCCTCGGCAAGAAGATCGTCGCTGATCGGCTCCAGGTGGAGCGCCGGATGATCGCCCATCTGCGCCCGCGCCGCATGCGCGAAGCTTGGGTCGCCCACCCGCCGGGCAAGGGCGCAGATCGACTCCAACACCACGAGCGACGGGCCGGCCAGCGGCAAGGAGAATCTCGCCGCCTCGGCGAACACCGCGACGCTGTCGGCGTGAAACACGTCGGCCGGATCGAAGGCGGCGATCCAAAGATTGGCGTCGAGCGCGAGCACGATCAGCCGCCGTCGAGTCGCCGGCGGTCCCTGGCGAGGATTTCGGTAGCAGTCGGGCCGGACGTCGCCCCCTTGGTTGCTTCCGCCCCAAGCTTTACCCAGGCATCAAGCCACTCACTGCTCTTCTGGCTCTTCGAGGGTTTGAGCCCGCGGTTGGCACGCAGGCCAGCCCGCACGAGCTCGGGCACCAACTCCTTCAGCTTCTTGCGCTGGCGCGCCGCCTCGATCTTGACCTCGGTGATCAGGTCGTCGGGAAGATCGATGGTGGCCTTCACGCAGCCATTTTACCAGAAAACCAGCTTTCAGGCTGCTGCCGAAGGCTGGACGGGATAGGCCCCCGGTGCGGCGCCTCGCCTTGCCCGCGGCGCGCCGGAATCAGGCGCCGGCGGCGCCGAACGTCTCGCGCCAGCCGCGGGTGGCGGCGAGCGCGGCCAGGGCCTGGTCCAGACGGGCCTGGTTCTCGGGCTGCACGAGCCAGGTGCTGCGGCCGGAGGGATGCGGCAGCGGGACCAGGTCGAAGACCAGGCCGCCGCGCTCGACGGCGAAGACCTGCCCGACCCGCTCGCCCAGCGGGGCCGGGGCCGGCAGGAAGCGGGCGATCGCCAGCTGGCCGACGGCGACGACGGTGGCCGGGCGGATGAGCTGCAGCTCGCGCTCGAGGTAGGGGGCGCACTTGGCGATCTCGTCGCGGGCGGGCACGCGGTCGCCGCCGGCCGGGGCGCGGCCCGGGAAGCATCGCAGCACGGCGGCGATGTAGACCCGGCGCCGGAACTCGGGCTCCGGCGCCCCCAGGCGAGCGAACCACGAGAACAGGCGGGTACCGGCGGTGAAGGCGAACGGCCGCCCGCGCGCCGCCTCGCGGGGCCCGGGCGCCTGTCCCACCAGCATCATGCGGGGCGGCGCCTCCGGCCGCCAGGTGACCGGCGGCGGCTCGACCCGCGGACAGAGGCGGCAGCCGCGCACCTCGGCAAGGTGGCGGTCGAGCGCCCCCCAGTCGAAGCGGCGAGGACGGCGCGCGGCAGCCAAGGAGCGAGGCTTCAGGGCTTGGCTGCCGGTGCGGGGGACGAAGAGGGTGCGGGCAACACCTCGACCCCCGGCTCCCACCAGGCCGCGCCGGCGACGAAGACGTCGCCCTCGTGGGCACAGGGCGAGGCGATGTGATCGCGGCCATAGACGGGCCTGCCGGTGTGGGTGGCGCGATGCAAGGGATAGAGGCTGGCGCAGACCAGGCAATAGCGGCCCATCACCTGGCCGCGCCGGTCGGGCGCCACCTGGCTTTGGGGCGCCGCGGGCGGGACTCGATAGACCATCGGCGGCTCCTCGTCGCTAAGGACTGCTTTCCGGAACTACGGTGTCACGCCCCGCGCCGGCGGTGCGCTCCTCTGATAGGACTTCCAGGTCTTCATCGGGGCCATCGAGGCGGAACACCGTGCCGACGAGCTCGCCGGCGCCGTCCGGCCCCAGCAGCACCGCCGAGCTGGTGGGCAGGCCGAGGCCCCAGCGCACACCCGGGACCCGCAGCAGCCGGCGCAGCCGGCGGTCGTGCCCGGGGTCGAAGTTGGGCTCGACCACGCCTGCCGGCAGCCAGCCGAAGCCGGGCAGCGTCTGGCCCGGCGCGATGCTGCGTGCCGCCGCGCCCGCCGCCTGGGCGGCCGCGGCGATCGCCACCACCACGCCGCCGCCCGCCAGGCGGTCGCCGAGCGCCGCCGCCGCCGGCGAGCCGGCCAGGGCCTCGATCAGGTGGTCGGTGACGCCACCGCCGAGATAGACCGCGGCAACCTGCCGCAGGCGCTCGGCATTGCGCCCGCGCCGCGCGTCGCGTGGCCGGTAGATGGGCACCGTCTCGACCTCGCGCCCGAACGCCTGGTCCAGGTAGTCCGCGAAGTGGCGCGGATAGTCGTTCGAGCCGCTCGCCGCCGGCACGAAACCGATCGGCCCCGGGGCGCAACGCGCCACCCAGGCGCGATCGGCGGCGAGCGTCTCGCCGAAACTGAACTCGCCGCCTCCCAGCAGCGCCAGCCACCCGTCGCCGGGACAGCGCTCTAAGCCGTACAAGGAGGCGTCACTCCGGGCTCACCGCCGCATGCCCCGCACGCCCCCGGTCAGCCACGCGTCGCACGCACCGCCTGCAATGCCTTCGCCATGGTCTCGCCGAGCTGGGCCGGCGACTCCACGACGTGCAACCCGGCCGCCCGCATCGCCTCCATCTTCTCGGCGGCGGTCCCGCGGCCGCCGGCGACGATGGCTCCGGCATGGCCCATGCGCCGGCCCGGCGGGGCGGTGCGGCCGGCGATGAACCCGACCACCGGCCGGTCGTAGTTGGCGGCGATCCAGGCCGCCGCCTCTTCCTCGGCGCTGCCGCCGATCTCGCCGATCATCACGATGCCGACGGTGTCAGGGTCGGCGGCGAAGGCTGCCAGCACGTCGATGAAGTTGGTGCCGTTGATCGGATCGCCGCCGATGCCGACGCAGGTCGATTGTCCGAGGCCGAGATTGGTGAGCTGCCAGACCGCCTCGTAGGTCAAGGTGCCCGAGCGGCTGATCACGCCGACGCCGCCGGGCATGTGGATGTGCCCCGGCATGATGCCGATCTTCGCCATTCCGGGCGAGATCACGCCCGGACAGTTGGGCCCGACCAGGCGGGTGGGATGATCGGCGAGGAACGCCTTGACCCGCAGCATGTCAGAGATCGGGATCCCCTCGGTGATGCACACCGTCAGCTCCACTCCCGCCGCGGCCGACTCCATGATGGCGTCGGCGGCGAACGGCGGCGGCACGAAGATCATCGAGGCGTTGCAGCCGGTCGCCGCGCGCGCCTCGGCCACGGTGTCGTAGACCGGGATGCCCGCGGCGCCCGCTTTGCCCTCGGGGCTGCCGACGGTCGAGCCACCCTTGCCCGGCGTCACCCCGGCCACGACCTGCGTCCCGTAGTCGCGGCAGGCCAGCGCGTGGAAGGTGCCTTCCTTGCCGGTGATTCCCTGCACCACGAGGCGGGTATCGCGATTCACCCAGATGGCCATCTCAGCGCCCTTTCCCGGTCATGCGCGGCGTCATGCTCGAGCCGCCTCCGCCGCCTCCGCCGCCTTCGCCGCGGCCACCACTTTTTCGGCGGCGTCCGCCATCTGGTCGGCGACGATGAATTCGAAGGGCGCCTGCCGCAGCACCTCGCGCCCGAGCTCGACGTTGGTGCCCTCGAGGCGCACCACCACCGGCAGCTTGACGTTGCCCAGCTCCTCGATCGCCCCCACCACGCCCCGCGCGATGCGGTCGGTGCGCGCGATGCCGCCGAAGATGTTGATCAGCACGGCGCGCACGCCGGGGTCCGAGACCAGCAGGCGAAAGGCGTTCTTGACCGCCTCCTGCGAGGCGCCGCCGCCGACGTCGAGGAAGTTGGCAGGCTCGCCGCCGTAGAGCTTGATGATGTCCATGGTGGCCATGGCGAGGCCGGCGCCGTTGACCATGCAGGCGATGTTGCCGTCGAGCTTGATGTAGTTGAGGTTGTACTTGGCGGCCTCGACCTCCATCGGGTTCTCCTCCGCCAGGTCGCGCATGGCCGCGATGTCAGGCCGGCGGAAGAGGGCGTTGTCGTCGAAGGTCATCTTGGCGTCCAGGGCGAGCACGTCGCCGCCGCCGGTCACCAGCAGGGGATTGATCTCGACCAGCGAAGCGTCCGTCGCCAGGTAGGCCTCGGTCAGCGCCGCCAGCAGCTTCGCCGCCTTGCCGCCGGTCGAGCCGGCGAGCCCCAGGCCGCGCGCCAGGGCGCGGCCCTGGAACGCCAGCAGGCCGAGCAGCGGTTCGACCTCCTGGCGCAGGATCGCTCCCGGATCCCGGGCCGCCACCTCCTCGATCTCCATGCCCCCCGCCGCCGAGGCCATGACGATCGGCTTGCCCGCGTGGCGGTCCAAGGTGACGGAGACGTACAGCTCGCGGGCGATGTCGAGCGCCTCCTCGATCAGCACCCGGCGCACCACCTGACCCTCCGGCCCGGTCTGCGGCGTCACCAGCCGCATGCCCAGGATGCGGCCCGCGATCTCGCCCGCCTCGGCCGGCGATCTGGCCAGCTTGACGCCGCCGCCCTTGCCGCGCCCGCCGGCGTGGATCTGGGCCTTCACCACGCACCGCCCCCCCAGCTCCTCGCAGATGCCCGGCGCCGCGGCCGGGTCGTCCGTCACCCGTCCCCGCGGCGTCGCCACCCCGTGGGCGCGCAGGATCTCCTTGGCCTGATACTCGTGGATCTTCAAGAATCCTCCTCGAACCTCCAAAAAAACCCGCCGCAGTCTATCGCACCCCCGGACGGCGGCGGCAGCCGGACAGCCTGGTGCACGACCGGGCTACCGGGTTACCGGCCTGCCTGCAAGCGCCGCGGCCGCGGGCAGCCGCAACTGGGAGGGAGAGGGTCGCCGGGAAGAGAGTCCCCGGAAGGTCATGCGCAATCTCCTTTCTTTCCTGGTGGCAGCGAGCCTCGAGCCTCGGTCCTCAGCTGCCGGGGCGGATTCCTTTGACACTGGCAGGCGCGCCCGGCAGCCGCAGCACCAGGATCGTCATGTCGTCCTCGCGCGGATCGCTGCCGGCGAAGCCGGCGACGTCCGCCAGCACCCCGTCCCGCAGGCGCTCGACGCTCTCCCCGGCGTGCCGCGCCAGGCTCTGTTCGAGCCGCTCGAAGCCGAAGACGTCGTCGGTGCCGGCGGCGCGGGCCTCCACCAGCCCGTCGCTGAACAGGAACAGCGCGTCGCCGGCATCGAGGCGCGCCAGGCGCGGTTCCACCTCGAGGGTGCGCCGCACTCCCAGCGGATAGCCGCTCGCCTCGAGCGCCTGCACCTTGCCGGCGGCGGTGATGCGGTAGGGATAGAGGTGGCCGGCGCTGGCGTAGAGCAGCTCGCGCCGCACCGGGTCCAGCAAGGCGTAGCAGAAGGTCGCCAGCAGCCGCTTGCGGGCGGTCTGGTAGACGGTGCGGTTGAGCGTGCGGAACACCGACTCCACCTCGGGATCGAACGTCACCTGCACCGCCAGCGCCGACTTCGCCATCGACATCACCAGCCCGCTCGACACTCCGTGCCCCGCCACGTCCCCGACCGCAAGCGCCAGTCGCCCGTCCTCGAGCGCCAGCACGTCGTAGAAATCTCCCCCCACCTCGGAGGCCGGAAGGTAGGCATGGGCCAGATCGACGCCGGCCAGCCGCGCCGGCAACTCGGGCAGGATCGAGCTCTGGATGCGGCGGGCCGTCTCGAGCTCGACCCGCTGGCGCTCGCGCTCGGCGATCCGGCGCACGTGCGGCGGCACGTCTTCGTAGCGGTAGGTGATCTCGCGCCGGCTGCCGAGGTGGCGGACGGACAGCAGCAACGGCAACGCCAGCGCCGCCAGGCCTCCCCAGCCCGAGGCGCGCAGCACCGGGTTGGCGGCGCCCAGCAGCGGCCAGGCCACCAGCAGGTAGCCGGCGGTGATCGTTGCAAGCAGGTACGCGAGCAGATCGAGAGCGAAGAACACGGCGAGCTGGGCCGCGGCGAAGACCGCCGCCAGCAACAGCCCCCAACCGATCGGCAGCACCAGCACCGGCAGCGCCATGGCGCAGGCCGAGACCAGTGCGGTCGCCAGCAGGCCGAGGGGGCGGCCCAGCCAACGCGCCAGCCACGGCAGCACGCAAAGGACGACGGCCAGCCCGGTCGGCACCAGGAAGGTGAGGTGGGCAACGGCCGCCTCGAGCCCGCCCCAGCCGCTTTCGAAGTTGTGCGAGAGCCCGAAGACCGGCCTGGCGTCCACCCGTTGCAGGGCGAGCAGCAGCCCCACCGCCAGGCCGGCGAGCGCCGTCCCGGCGAGCACGCCGCCGAGCGCCGAGGCGGCGACCGTGGCATTGGCCCACCGCCGCTGGAAGAGCGCGTCGAACGAGCTCAGCTTGTGTCCCCACTGCTGCCGGCACAGCCGCTCCCCCACCGACCACGCCAGGAAGGCGAGCAGCGCCGCCGGCACCACGTCGAACATCGAGAAGAACAGCGCCCACAGACCGGCCGCCTGCTGCGGCGTCGCGAAGCTGAAGCCGAAGTTGTGCGCCGCGGCGCGGGCGACCATGAAGACGAACAGCAGGCCGGCGGCGACCGTCAACAGGAACAGCTGCGTGCCGCGGCGCACCCCGATCTCGCCCTCGTGGTAATGCTTGAGGAAGGGGAAGGCGAGCAGGGCCACGAGGAGGTAGAGGACGACGTAGGGACCGAAGACGAAGAGCTGCAGGCTCTGCAAGCTGCGCTGCGCGGCCCGTTGCGCCTGCCCCTCATCCATCCACGGCCCGAAATCGGACAACCGGTCGCCCGCGAACTTGACCTCGAAGCCGGAGGCGCCGAGCTCGGGCAGCTGGTCGCGGTCGCGGTAGCGCACGCTGAGGTCGGTGCGGGCGGCGAGCTGCTGCGTCCGGATCTCGGGCTCGCCCAGCCGGCGGAGGTCGATGCCCTGCGCGCGCAGCAACGAGTCGGCAAGGGCGCGCGCGGCGGCGGGGGTGAGCGCTCCTCCCTTGGCCTCGGCATCCACCCGCAGGTGGAGCGCCAGCAGCGCGCCGGTCAGGGAGACGTCGGCCTTGGCCGCGTAGTCGTCCTTGAGGGCGTCCGGCAGATACACCGTCACCTGCCAGACGGTCACCCGGTCCGGCAGGCCGGTCGCGCGCAGCCGCGCCGGCGACTGGTGCGCCAGCGCCATGCCGATGCGGCGCTCGAGCAGCGAGCTGGTGTTGAGATGGGACACCACGTAGGGGCGCGGCACCGCCTGGCCCAGCTGGCGCAGGTGGTCGAGCACCAGGACCTCCGCCTCGCCCGCCGAGATCCGCCAGTGCCGCGGCTGCAACGGCGCCGCCCGGTGATAGCCCCAGACGAGCAGCAGCGTGCCGGCAGCCGCCGCCAAGGCCCACAGCGTGAGTGAGGTCGATCTGCGCATAGATGCCAGGGCCGCCAAGGGGCCGGCCTGTCCGGAGCGCCGGGGCTCTGGCGCCTCGGCGCTCCGGGCCGCCAGGCCGCCGGGCCCACACTGCTCTTACGGCGCGGACGGCGCACGGTTGCGGCCCGCACGCGGTCGCGGCCCGCGATGGCCGCCCGCCGGTCGGGCCGAGCCGGCCGGGCCGCCTGTTAGGACAGCTCCGCCACCAGGCCCCGCACCGCGGCGACGGACTTGTCGAACTCGGCCCTTTCCTCGGCGGTCAAGGCCAGCTCGACGACCTGCTCGACGCCGCCGCGCCCGAGCTTGACCGGGACGCCGACGAACAGCCCGTCGACGCCGTACTCGCCCTCGAGCCGCACGGCGCAGGGCAGGATCTTCTTCTTGTCCTTGAGGATCGCCGCCACCATCTCGTAGCTGGCGGCGGCCGGCGCGTAGTAGGCCGAGCCGGTCTTGTAGTAGTTGACGATCTCGGCGCCGCCGTTTCTCGTGCGCTGGTTGATCGCCTCGATGCGGTCCGCGGCCAGCAGCTGAGGCAGCGGGATGCCGTTGACGGTGGCGTAGCGCGGCAGCGGCACCATGGTGTCGCCGTGGCCGCCGAGCACGAAGGCGTCGACGTCCTGGACCGAGACCCCCAGCTCGGCGGCGATGAACCAGCGCATGCGGGCGGCGTCCAGCACGCCCGCCATGCCCATGACACGCTGCCGGGAGAAGCCCGAGGCGCGCCGCGCCACCTCGCACATGACATCGAGCGGGTTGGTGACGATGATGAGGATCGTGTCCGGCGAGTGCTCGACCAGCTTGGCGACGACGCCCTGGACGATCTCGGTGTTCTTGAGGCGCAGGTCGTCGCGGCTCATGCCGGGCTTGCGGGCCAGGCCCGCCGTCACCACAGAGACCTGCGAGCCGGCGGTCGTCGCGTAGTCGCCGCCGCCCTGGACGCGGGCGCTGAAGCCGAGGACCGGCGCCGCCTCCATCATGTCGAGGGCCTTGCCGGTGGCCAGCTCGTCGGCCACGTCCACCATCACCACGTCCGCGAGGTCGGCCTCGGCGATCCGCTGGGCGGTGGTGGCGCCGACGTTGCCTGCCCCGACCACCGTGACTTTGTAGCGCATCTCGAGATCTCCGTTGGATTGCGGTTGGAATGAGCTTGGATTGAGGCGGTTCGAGGTTACAGGTTCTCCAGGATGGCGCCGGCGAGCTCCGAGGTGCGCAGCAGCGTGGCCCCTTGCATCTGGCGCTCGAGATCGTAGGTGACCCGCTTCTGGGCGATGGTGGCGGCGAGACCGCGCTCCACCGCGTCGGCGGCCTCGCCCCACCCCAGCCAGCGCAGCATCATCACCCCGGACAGCAGCAAGGAGCCGGGATTGACCTTGTCCTGGCCGGCGTACTTGGGCGCGGTGCCGTGGGTGGCCTCGAACACCGCGAGCCCGTCGCCCTCGTTGCTGCCCGGCGCCATGCCGAGACCGCCGACCTGCGCCGCCAGGGCGTCCGAAATGTAGTCGCCGTTGAGATTGGTGGTGGCGATGACGTCGTACTCTTCGGGGCGCAGCAGGATCTGCTGGAACATGGAATCGGCGATGCGGTCACGGACCACGATCCGGTCCGCGGCCGGCGCGCCGCCGCCGTCCAGGTCGTGCTCGGCCACGGTCCGGTCGGGGAACTCGTGGCGCGCCACCTCGTAGCCCCACTCCTTGAAGGCCCCCTCGGTGAACTTCATGATGTTGCCCTTGTGCATCAGGGTGACGCTCTTGCGGCCGCTGGCGATGGTGTAGTGGAGCGCCTTGCGCACCAGCCGCTTGCTGCCGGTTTCCGAGACCGGCTTGATGCCGATGCCGCTGTCGAAGCGCAGCGGCTTGCCCAGGGCGGCCAGGAAGGCGATCAGCTGGCGGGCCTCGTCGGAGCCCGCCGGCCACTCGATGCCGGCGTAGACGTCCTCGGTGTTCTCGCGGAAGATCACCATGTCCACCTTTTCGGGGTGGCGCACCGGCGACGGCGTGCCCGGGTAATAGCGCACCGGCCGCACGCAGGCGTACAGGTCCAGCGCCTGGCGGATGGCCACGTTGAGGCTGCGGATGCCGCCGCCGACCGGGGTGGTCAGCGGGCCCTTGATCGCCACCCGGTAGGCGCGGATCGCCGCCAGGGTGTCCTGGGGCAGCCACTCGCCGGTCCGCTCCATCGCCTTCTCGCCGGCCAGCACCTCGAACCACGCGAAGGCGCGCCGCCCGCCGTAGACCTTCGCCACCGCGCCGTCGAGGACGCGGCGGGTGGCCCGCCAGATGTCGGGGCCGATGCCGTCGCCTTCGATGAACGGCACGATCGGCCGCTCGGGCACCTCGAGCCGCTCCTCCGCCGCGTGCCAGACGATCGCCGAGCCCTCCGCGGGCGGCGTCAAGCCGTTGTAGGTAGTCGCCAAGGGCGGTTCCTCCTGGAAGGGGGAAGCAGTCAGCCCGGACGGACCCAGCCGTCCGGCGCCGAGAACCGTAAATCGGCTCAGAAGCTATCATGCAGGCGGCCTAGCGGGGTACGGGTGCGGCGGGTACGGCGGGTGCGGCGACGTTGCTGCGCCGGCGCGGCGGGGGGTGTCAGATTGCGGTGATGGACTGGGAGCCGCTCGTCCGCACCGCCGTCGCGGCCCGGGACCACGCCTATGCGCGCCCTACAGCCGCTTCGCGGTCGGCGCCGCGGTGCTGATTGGAGGACGGCTCCATCCACGCCACCGGCAACTGCGAGAACTGCATCCCCGCTCTCTCCATCTACGCCGAGCGGTCGGCCGTGGCGCACGCCACCTCGGCCGGCTTCCGCCGGCCGCTTGCCTTGGCGGTCGTCGCCGAGGGCAGCCCGCCGTCCCGCCCCTGCGGCCTCTGCCGCCAGACCCTGGCGGAGTTCGCGGCCGACCTGCCGATCCTGGTCTGCAACCCCGCCGGAGAGCACGAGGAGCTGAGCCTGTCCGAGCTATACCCGCAGCCGTTCACGCTGCGGGTGTAGCGGTGCCCGCATCCCGAGGGATTCATTCATAAGTTGCCACCCTGCCGCGTCACCCTCCGCGGACGCAAATCCGGCCCGGCTACCCCGAAGACCCCCGGATCTTGGGCGAGCACCTCCGCCGGGAGCGGCTCGACCGCGGCCTCCCCAGCGGCAGGTGGCCGAGGCGATCGGCTGCAACCACGCCTTGCTCCTCAATTGGGAGCGCGGGCGGAGAGAGCCGGATCTGCGCTACCTGCCTGGCATCCTCCGCTTCCTGGGCTACGACCCCAGGCCCGAGGCCGCGACCTTCGGCGGACAGCTCCGGGCAGCGAGAGAAGCGGTGGGGCGGCACGCTCGAAGACTCGCCTGATGCGCGGGTAGGCTCGTCGTACCTCATCCCACTTCCGGCGCCGCCGGAGTCACCGGCATCACCTCGGTGGTCGTCGACAAATCGGAGCCGTCTCCCTCGCGCCCCTAAGCCGGGCAGGGACCCGGCGCCTGACGCCAGGTGAGTACGAGACCGAGTACGATCGATGCCGCCCTGGAGTCTGGTGGTGCGGCTTTGTCGGATCTGCTTCGATTCCATAGACCTCTGGGACGTGTTACACTCTTGTGTGTTCTGGGCGCGATGCAAGCGATTCCACGGCATTATCTCGTCGCCCGCCGGAGCAGCCTCTCGTAGCGCGCCAAAGGAAACGAGGACGCACCCCGGAAGCATGCTGAGAGAAGAGCAGTCATGGGGAAACCGGCCAAACGGCGCACGATCTTTCCTTACTATAAGGTATTGACCAGGAGTGATGTATCGCTCGCCTGGGTTGAGGCTCGTAAGGAAGCGTTCAATTCCCTCGAAGAAGCGAGGGCGTTCATCGCGCGGGATCTCGCCCCCCGGCCTGGCCGGGTGCTCATAGTCGAGGGGGAACGGTCCAGACGGGTGCTTGAGGTATGACGGGCGACGCGACCGCTCTGGCCCAGCACCCTGGCGTTGGCACTCCGCCAAGCGTTGGCCAACTCCCTGCCGCTCCACTAACCTCCGCCCCGGCCCTGGCGAGGGTGGCGCGCATCGGGCGCCACAGCGTCACCGTGCCGATGATGTGGCTCGGCCATGATTTGAAGAGCCGGTTGCGCGTATGGCGTCAGGTCCACGACAACCTCTCCGGAATCCTCATCAGCGCACATCAGGTATTGATGCGCGATAGGCGCTTCCGCCAGAGATTTGTTGAGCAGGGGTTCCGTTCTTGCCTCGGCTTCGCAGGACCGATCTTTCTGGATTCCGGGGGCTTCCACTTTCAAGAGCAGGGCTCCGCTTCGGTGGCAGTGGACGAACTGATGTTCGCATATTCAGAGCTACAGCCCGACCTTGTGGCGGTACTCGATCTGCCCCTTCATCCTCGTGCCTCGATAAGGGAAAATTCCCGGCGGTGGCGGCAGACCGTGGCGAATACGGAGCGGATGCTTGAGTGGCGTGGGCTGCCGCCGCTGGCCATCGTCGTCCACTCCTACAACCTGGGCCACGTCGAACGGCGCTGCCGGGAACTGCGAAACCTCGTCCCTCACCCGTTGATGGTGTGCATCGGCAGCTTGGTCCCGATTCTCCGCGCGCGATGCGTGGGCAAGCGATTCGGCGCTCACGGCAGCGGTGAGCCGCCGACGTATCAACGGTGGCGGTTTATCGCACGGCTCATCCAACGCGTGCGAAACAACTTCCCGACGGCGCTGCTCCACGTCTTTGGCGCCGGCACCCTGTCGACGATCTGGCTCCTCTATCTGCTCGGCGTCGATTCGGTCGATTCTGTCGCTTGGCGTTTGAAGGCTGCTTATGGTGCCATTCGCTTGCCCGGCCTTGCAGACCGATATGCGACGGATCTCGTTTACACCAGATCGCGGCGCAAGGTTTCAACCGAATGCCGGGAGCTGCTGCGCAGCTGCAACTGTAGCGCCTGTGACGGTTTCGCATTACCGCGCCGGGTCGAAATTCTGGCCGAGTCCTTCGAGGCCAGGGCCGTTCACAACGCTCATGTCTTTAGTGACGAGTTGGCTCTGTTCCGCTTGGCACTCGCCGCCGACCATCAGCTCCAGTTTGTCCGCGAGCGACTCGCCGACAACCCCCTCTATCTCGGCTTGCTGGAGGAGGTCCTCGACCCGCATTTCACCTAGCCGGACAGCGCGACCATGCAGCCTATGCCAACTCTCCGGAGGATCAGATGTCGAGCGATTTGGTGTGGCGGTTCATTGGCTGCCTTGTTCCATTGATTGGAAGCGCGATTCAAATGCTAGCCACATTACTAAAGCGTTCAAACTGGATCTCCCGAGCCGAACGGGAGGTGAGTCCTCTCGGACGACCGTTCGTGGTTCTGGACAAGCTTCCGCTCCGCCTCTCCTATGCCCTACTTTTAGCAGTGCTGCTCCTCAGCCTTCTCGCTCTCGCTGGTGGAATTGGCATGGTCAGTGGTCATTCGCCCTTTGGCCTGCTCAACTATCTTTTTGCGAATTCCCTCTGGCTCACTCTTGCATTTCTCGTCCTTGCTGTGGCCACCTACTTCAACGTCCTTTCTCGCCTCTTGTTGGCGATCTCTCGAGCCGGAGCTTCCCTGGACCGCGATCTCACCTACAACCCGGGCTGGATCAACGCATATTGGCACGTTTCCCGCGAAGACGACGCTGTGCCAATCAACACGGATCTTGCTGGTTGTGAGTTGGTAGCAAACGGTATTGTGAGGGCAGTTGCTCTACACGGAGTCGCGTACGACCTCGACCGAGCGACGAAACCGGATGGATTGTCTCGAGATGAGCTGGCTAATTTCTTGGTCATAGCGAATGCCATCGAGAGCGAGATTCACCTCCTCAAGCTTGGGCGCGACCTTCCATTCGCGGATCTCTACCGGGGCCTCGGTGAGGTTGGCCTGCGAGATGAAAGGCCGTTCTCGCCGACGACCTTAGTTTCCTTGTCCAGTGAACACCTCTCCTTGTACCAGCTGCTTCGACGGCTGGTGCACGATCTTCCTGATGAGCCTGCACTTGACGCTAGGATCACCGAGCTGCTAACAACTCTAGTGCGCAAGTATTCGGGTCGGGCGCTTAAGCTTGGAGAGGCGGTGATCGGAACAGGATTCGATGGTGCTGCCCTGGATCGGCGACTGGGGCGGTTATCTGCCTTCGCCAACAGCCAGGCAATGCGTGCACAGGTCATTAAGCTCGGAACCGAATGGAATGTGTGGGCAGGCATGCCGTCAGGGCCATTTATCTATCCCTTTACCAAGAATATCGCACGACTGTTGTTCAATCTCGATTGTCTTCGCACTCGGCCGGACGTGAGGTCCATCTCCTGTGACGAGGAGTTCAAGCGGCTGAGCGCCTGGACAATGGATCGGATTGTTGACAATACTATGCAGTTTCTACGCGAGACTACGGATGACCGGGTTGTGAGTTTCTGTGCTCAGCGATTTGGCTGTCCTGCCAGGGACGTTCAACGTTGGCCCGTATCCCGAGAGGTAGACTATTTCCTCTGGGTTCAGGCTCGATCGAAGCACCCCGAGGGCGGGATCTTCGGTGCCTCAGCCGCCACGCCTTGGGCGATCTCTGGTAATAACTTGGTCAGGGGCTGAGAGTAGCGCCATGGGACCTCGCTCGCGACCCCAATGCCCTCGTTGAAGGAAGACCTCTTGCGATTCGACTCGTTGCGTCGGGATTGGTACACCTCCAACCAGACGCTGAGCCGGGCGGTCCTTCAGACAATCGAGGGGCGCAAGAAGTTTCACTTTATCGGTTTCCCACGGCAGTGGATCCCCGTCTTCGAGTGGTATGATCTCCCGTGGTCAGGCGCCATTCCCCCCCTCGACTATGTGCCCTTGTTTTCGGATGGATCAGAAGAGGAGGTCTGTGAGCTGGTGGCTGCCGCCAGAGCAAATCGCTCTCTTCGCCTGCTGGTCGAGGCCACCTCCGCGCTGGACCCGATCGTGAGCGATCTGCTCTACATCGTGGACAACTCGGTCGCAGGCTCCGGGCTGGCCGCGAAGGAGGCGGGGGAGATCGAGCACTCGATCATCATCAAGAAGCGGCGATTGTATCTCACCAGCTGGCAGAGCTACGGCCGGCCGTCAGTGCGCGCGTTGGAACGCACGGCGGCGCGCATCCGGCCCAGGTTTCCCGTCGCGGTTGTGCTGCCCTGTTCCCTCGCGCGCCCCTATGATCGCTCGCAGACGCACAAGCGGCTATACCGTTCCCTTGCGTCATGCGGACTGGACCTGGCGAAGACTCACCGGATCGTGATGACAGCACTGGGTATCATTCCGGAGGAGCTGTGGTCGGCCCCGCAGGTGCTCGCTTATGATACGGGCGTTCCTGACATCTACCGGCTTCTGCGCCTCGGCCGCGAGTACTTTGCCGCCGTGGGCTACTCCAAGGTCTTGGATTGTGTTCAATTCAAGCCCTATGCCGATATCCTCGGAATTCTTCACAGGGAGGGCATCATCGCGAATCTTCAGAGAGTTACACTCTCCGCTAGCGCCAACAAGACGAGAGCAGCAGCTCAGCGGCGCAGCCCTTCCGGCCGGCGGCCGCTGCCATAGAGTGCAACCTGACGAGCTTCTCCAGCGGTTCGGCAGTCGCTGGCTCCCCACCTGCGGCCACAAGTGAGCAGTCCCTTTCCGGACGAGGAGTTGAATGGGGGAAAAAAAGGCCGTTGTCTTACTGAGTGGGGGCCTCGACTCTACAACGACCCTGGCCATCGCTGCCAGCGAGAGATTTGAGATCTTCGCGCTCACGTTCCGCTACGGTCAACGGCACGTCCTTGAGATCGACGCGGCGCGGCGTGTCGCTCGGGAGTTCGGCGTGAGGGATCATGTCGTGGTCGACTTTGACCTGCGCCGCTTCGGTGGATCGGCACTCACCAGGTAAGCGTCCGGTGAAGTGCACCTACCGGCCGGTCGCCCGATTCGTCAGGCTGATCTGCCAGGAGGTGCGAGATGGCAGAGAGGCGGTCAAGCACGAAGCGACGTAGTGCCGGGGAGTGGCATGGGT
>Ga0307479_10000652_pt1 | contig 31246 bp, 25 predicted proteins | sample atmos_gasesECM4C_FD_203743 | JGI IMG/M metagenome (GOLD analysis project Ga0307479, IMG submission 203743) | Hardwood forest soil microbial communities from Morgan-Monroe State Forest, Indiana, United States - atmos_gasesECM4C_515 | ecosystem: Environmental > Terrestrial > Soil > Temperate...
GACTTCGGCTCGCCGAACTCCGGCGCCGGCGCCGCACTTAGGACCCGGCGCGGCTGTTACCCTAGGGGGTCAGTGGCCCAACTCCTAATCGAGGGGGGAACTCGATTGGTCGGGCGGGTCCCGATCAGTGGCTCCAAGAACGCGGTCCTCCCAATCCTGGCCGCCTGCCTGCTGACCGACGAAGAATGCCGGCTCAAGAACGTGCCTCGGCTGGAGGACGTCTCGACCATGACGGGCCTGCTGAAAGGCATGGGCGTCCAGATTCGCTGGCTCGACCCGCAGCAGCTGCAGGTCAACGCGCAGCGGCTGGCCCGCAGCGAGGTGCTGGCGGGGATGGCGAGCCGGATGCGAGCTTCGGTCCTGCTGATCGGTCCGCTGCTGGCGCGGCGAGGCGAGGCACGGGTGCCGAAGCCCGGCGGCGACGACATCGGCATGCGACGGGTCGAGCAGCACCTCCACGGTCTGCGCCTGATGGGCGCCCACGTGGAGCTGGTGGACGGTGAGTATCTCGCCCGGGCCGACCGCCTGCATGGCGCCACCATCCATCTCGACATGCCGACCGTGACCGGGACGGAGAACCTGATGATGGCCGCCGCCACCGCCGACGGCATCACCACCATCCACAACGCGGCCCGCGAGCCGCACGTCGTCGACCTGGCGATGTTCCTCGGCAAGATGGGAGCGCAGATCAACGGGATCGGGACAGACGTGCTGCAGATCGAGGGCGTGACCGAGCTGAGCGGCGCGACCCATCGCGTCATCCCGGACAACATCGAGGCCGGCACCTACGCCTTTGCGATCGCGGCCACCGGTGGGGAGGCGGTGCTCGAAGACGTCCAGACCGCGGACCTCCGGGCGGTGATGCTGAAACTCCGGGAGGCCGGCGTCGAGGTCGAGGACCAAACGCACAGTCTCTGGGTGCAGGGCAACGGACGCCTGCTGCCGGTTGACGTGACGACCTGGCCACATCCCGGATTCCCGACCGACCTGCAAGCGCCGTTCGTGAGCCTGATGACGCAGGCGCAGGGGAAGTGCGTCATCTCGGAGGCGGTCTTCGAGAACCGCTTCCAGCATGTCCCGGAGCTGCGAAAGCTGGGGGCCGAGATCTACGTCGAGGGTCGCAGCGCCATGGTCTCCGGCCCCAGCACGCTGCACGGCGCATCGGTCAGCGTGCCGGACATTCGATCGGGGGCAGCGCTGGTGGTCGCGGCTCTCTGCGCCACTGGCACGACGACGCTCGACAACGTCTATCACCTCGACCGCGGATACCAGGACATCGTGGCCAAGCTCGAGCATCTGGGTGCGCACATCTCCCGCGTCGGCGACCACGCCGGTGACGTGGACCTCTCCCGCGTCGTCGGGGATTGAGGCAGCGTGCTCTCCAAAAAGATTGGCATCGACCTGGGAACCTCGACGGTCCTGGTCTACGTCAAAGGTGAGGGCGTCGTCGTCAACGAGCCGGCCTTGATGGCCACGGATGGTAAGGGTGGACGCGTGCTCGCGATCGGGCGGGCCGCCTCCCAGCTCGTCGGCCGCGGCGGAAAGGCCCGAAGCGTCCGGCTGGTTCGTGACGGCAACGGGGTCGACTACGGGGTTGCGGGCGCCATGCTCCAGCACCTGATCGGTCGCATCGTCGGCCGGCAGCGGATCTTTCGGCCCGATGTCATGCTCTCGGTGGGACCGATGGTGACCGGCGTCGAGCGTCGCGCCGTGCTGGAAGCCACCATGCAGGCGGGTGCGAAGACCGCCTACTTGATCGACAAGCCGATGGCCGCGGCGATCGGAGCGAAGGTCGCGGTCTCCAGTACCGACGGCATCGTCGTGGTCAACCTGGGCGCGGGCTCGACCGAGATGGCCGTGATCGTGCTGGGCGAGGTCGTCGCCATGCAGTCGATCCCGATCGGCGGCGAGGCGCTCGACCGGGCCATCGAGGCATCGATCGCCCGGACCCGCGGCGCACAACTCAACCCAGGCGATGCCGAGCGCCTCAAGCTCGAGATCGGATCGGCGATGCTTCCTGTCAACGAGACGTCGATCGAGCTCAACGGCGATCGCGATGGGAGCAGCCCCCCGCTTCGGATCTCGAGCAGCGAAGTCCAGGCGGCCATCCAGGAGCCGCTCGAGGCCATCGTTGCCGGTCTCCAGCGCCTGCTGGCCCAGGTCCCGGACGCGCGGCGCGCCGCGGTCAACCGCAACGGACTGGTACTCTCCGGAGGCGGCGCCCAACTGCCCGGGATGGCGGAGTTTCTGACGGCTCGCGTCCGCATCCCCGTCCGGGTGGCGCGTGATCCACAGAGCTGTGTGGCAGTCGGGACGGGCATGGCGCTCGACAACATGCAGGTGATCCGTCGAGGACAGCACTACATCACATGAGTCAGGAACGGCGCCCATCATCCGACGTGGCCATCCTGCTGGGGGGCGGCGTGCGGGAAGCCCTGATGGCGCAGTCGGTGCTGCGTGCCTGTGAGGGCGCGACCGTGTTCGTCTCGGCGGACGCCATTGGAACCGTGCTTGGCATCCCATCGGTCGGGCGCGCCTCCGTCTTCGATGATTCGCCACCGGAACTCCTGCGGGTCTTTCGGCGATTGCGGACGGGTGCGGTGGGGACGGTGGTCATTCCCTACCCGGCCCGCTACCTTCACCTGGCGCTGGCCTACTTCGCCGCGGTGCCGCGCCGCCTGGTGGCGGCCGGTTCCCACGATTGGTTCGCGACCGAGCGGGCGCGGACGACCACGGATCTGCATCCTGTCGAGGCCAACTGGCGGCTGGCGGCCGTGGCCAGCCAGCGGCCGATGCTGGCGCCAGGTGATCCGCCCAGCCTGCGGCCGCCGGATGCCGTGCGGACGCAGGCCATGGCTCGCTGGCCGGCGTTCATCGGCAGTGGTCACCACCCCCTGATCCTGATTCCCGGCGGCGGTGGATGGACATCCGAGCGGCGGGCACCGACCTGGCCGGCGGAACGGTTTGCCGTGGTCGCCAACCAATCGACCGCGGACCGCATCGTGATCCTGAGCGGCGCCGGCGATCAACCAGTCGTTCGCGAGACCCGCGCCGGTATCGCCAAGCCGACCCTGACGCTCAAGCTCGCCGACATGACGGTCGACGAGGTGGCGGTGCTCAGCGAGCTCAGCCTTGGCGTGGTCGGGCACGATGGCGATGCGCTCCACGTCGCGGCGGCCGCCGGCGCCCTCGTGCTCGCCACCGCCCGCAAGCCGGACATCCCGCCGATCGGCGATCGCGTGGTGACCCTGTGGGCCGACGATTTCGAACGATTCCCCGCCCGGCCGGTGGTGGAGGCCCTCTCGAAGCAGGCGCGGATCGATACCTACGCCTGACCCGTCGCGCTCCGACCGGAGAACGCTCCGCGTTGCGATGGACACGCGGGCACTGGGCGAGGCTGACGCCACCGGCGTCGGCCGTTACATCCTGGCGCTGATCGGCGCCTTCCGTGAGAGCCACGGTATCGACCTGGCCCTCTACCCAGGCCGCGGGCCTCGCCTGGTGGGGCCGCAGCTCGTGCTGCCGCTACGAATGCGCGGTGACGGCATGCAGCTCTTACATGGTCCGGCGAACTCGCTCCCGTTGTTCGGCTTCGGTGTGCCCGGCGTTGTCACGATTCACGATCTCGCCATCTACGATCACCCGGAATGGTTTCCGGCGGGACAGTGGTTCGCGACCCGGGTGGTCGTCCCGCAGTCGATCCGCCGGGCCCGCGTGGTGATCTGCCCCTCGACCGCGACGATGCAGGCGCTGGTGCACCACTTTCACGTGGACCCGCAGCGATGCCGCGTGATCCCGCATGGCGTCGAGACCGAGTTCAGCCTTCCGGTATCGAGCCGGGTTCGAGCCGAGCTGAGGGCGCGCTACGCGCTCCCCGAACACTACCTGCTCCAGGTGGGCACGGTGCAGCCGCGCAAGAACTATGCCGCCAGCCTTCGCGCCCTGGCTCGGATTCCTGTGGAGCATCGTATTCCACTGCTGGTGGTCGGCGGATTTGGCTGGAAATACGACGACGTGGTCAATACCGTGCGCGAGCTCGACCTGGACCAGTGGGTGCGCTTCGTCGGCTATGCGAGCATGCTGGAGCTACCCGGCATCTACCAGATGGCGCAGGCGGTTCTCTTTCCCTCGCTGGATGAGGGATTCGGACTGCCCGTGCTGGAGGCGTTCGCTGCCGGCACGCCGGTCGTCGCGTCGAATGCCGGCGCCATTCCCGAGGTCGCCGGCGATGCCGCGTTGCTCAGCGCGCCCCTCGATGACGAAGCGCTGGCGGCAAATCTCCTCCGCCTGCTGACGGATCGGGCGCTGCGCGAGCGCCAGGTGGCGGCCGGCCGGGCGCGGGCCGCGCTCTACACCTGGTCCGCGAGCGCCGCCGCGCATCGCGAGGTCTACGAGGCCGTCGTCAGCGGCTGACCCTTGCGGGCCACCCCGTCCAGCACGCCCCAGGTCCTGGCGGCGGCAGCCTCCCAGGTGAAGTCCGCGCTGCGAGCGGCGCCCGCGGCGATCAAACGACGCTGGAGCGCGGGATCGCGGCCGAGCTCGAGCATGGCCTGGCTCCACGCCCCCGCGTCGTCGGGGTTCAACAGGATGCCGGCGGTGCCGATGATTTCCGGCAGCGCCCCGGCGGTCGAGGCGATCACCGCCGTGCCACATCGCATCGCTTCCAGCACGGGAAAGCCGAAGCCTTCGAAACGGGAGGGCAAGGTGAGGGCGATCGCCCCGGCGTACAGCGCCGGCAGGTCATCGGGCGGCACGTAGGGCAACATCCGGACGGCACCCGCCGAACCGTTGCCGTGACCCGGCCCGGCCAGGACCAGCTCAGCCTGCAACCCGCGGCGGCGCGCCTCGTCGAAGGCGCGGCGCAGCATGCCCAGGTTCTTGCGCGGGTGGTTGCGACCGACGTACAGAAAGTACGCACCGCCGATCCCCAGCCGCGCGAGCACCGCTTCGACTTTGGACGGGTCCTGCGGCCGCATCCGCGGGTCGACGCCGGAGTGCACCACGCTGATGCGCCCACCCGGCACGCCATAGAAGCGAGCCAGATCATCGGCAGTCGATTGCGAGACCGCGATCAGGCGGGTGGCACGGCGCACCGCATAGCGCGTGGTGGCTTCGAGGTACCAGCGCGCGCTGCGCGTGTAGGACTGCGGCTCGCGACGGTGACCGATGTCGTGGACGGTGACCACGGATTTCAAACCGAGCGCGATGGGCAAGACATGGCTCGGAATGAACGTCACGTCGGGCCGCTCGCGACGCAGCGCCTGCCGCAGGCGCCAGTGGGTCCACAGGCGTGGAAACGGGATGCCGCGCCACTCGACGCCGGCCGGCAGCCACGGTGGCGCATCGACGGCATTCGCGTAGACGCGCATGGTGCGCATGCCTTTCGATACCGCAAGCGCCTCGATAATGCTTCGGGCGTAAATTTCGGTTCCCGTCGCAATGCGACGGATCGCGGGCGTGCCGTCTATCCCTATGAGCACAGTTGGCATGCGCTGGCGCGCAAGGCTAGTTGCACGGTGACTTTATCGCGCCGTTGTGCCGTCCAGCCGGCCCATCGCGCACTCGGGCAAAATTCCATTGCCCTCGTGTGCGCGTACAGCCCGGCATGCGGCACCGGCGCGTAACGCGCGAAAGCGCGACTCGGCCTGCGGCCTCGTTCTTCTGCTAACTTGCGCGAGTGGCTGGTGGCAATGCTGTGCCGGACGGTATCGCCGTCGATCTTTTGTTTGCGGCGAAGCCATTCACGGGACTCGAGCATCACGCGCTCCACATCCTTCGCGGGCTGCACTCGGTGGGCGCGTCGGTCGATGTGCTCGTGCCGTCCGATGTCATCGCCGACCTGGGCGACGCGGCCGAAGGCCACCAGATCGTCCCCTTTCCGCGTGTCCCGCGCGGGCTCCGGCTGGGACGGGAACAATGGGCTCTGCCGTGGCGCTTCGGGGCCTCTCCACGCGCGCTCCACCTGCTGCACTCGGTCATGGGTGTGGCCCCGGTGCTCAGCGCCGTCCCACTGGCGCTGACCGTGCCCGACCTCGCCTATCGGATTCGCCCCGAGGACATGCATCCGCGCGCGCGCCTGTACTTCGGCATGCTCGGACCACGGAGTATTCGCAAAGCGCGGCGCGTCATGGTCTCATCGCAAACCGTCTGTCGCGAGCTCATCGATCTGTACCATATCGCGCCGGAGCGGGTGGCCTATGTCCCATTGGCCGCCGATTCGATCTTCGTCCCGCGGGCATCGAGCGAGGTGGCCGACGTACGAAAACGCTTCGGACTGCCGGAGCGCTACGTCCTTTACGTCGGAACCATCGATCCGCGCAAAGACCTGCGACGGCTACGGGCCGCGTACGAGCTGCTTCCCCCCGACCTCACCGATGACTCGGCGCTCGTTTTTGTCGGTCGGACCAATCGGGGAGCCGAGCGGCTCGCCCGGGAGCTGCGCACGGCGGGACCACGCGGCCACATCATCTCGCTGGATTACGTCCCGCGCGAGATGCTGCCGGCGATCTACAGCGGCGCCTCCATCTTCGTGTACCCCTCACGCTATGAAGGCTTTGGCCTGCCGGTGCTGGAAGCGATGTCCTGCGGCGCGCCGGTGATCGTCTCCTCGGCCGGCGCGCTCGCCGAGCTGGTCGACGATGCCGGCGTGGTGCTGCGCACGGAGAGCGTCGAGGAACTGACGCAGGCGATGGAGCGGTTGCTTCGCTTCGATGCAGAACCGCTGCGCCTGCGGAATGCCGGGTTGACGCGATCGAAAGCCTTCAGCGTCGAGCGGCTGGGTCGCGAGACCGCGGAGGTCTACCGGCAGGCGCTCGCCGCGTGACGCGTTTCACGCTGCTGGGCGTACCGGTCGATGCCCTGAGCGAGGCCGAGGCAGTCGACTGGGTGGCGCGGGCGATCACCGACGGGCGGCCGCGCCTGGTGATCAGCGTCAATCCGGAACGGATCATGCACGCGGGGCGCGACCCCGCGTTTGCGGCCGTGCTTCGTCGCGCCGACCTGGCGCTGGCCGATGGGGCGGGGGTGCTCTGGGCCGCGCGCCGGCTCGGGCATCCGCTGCCGGGTCGGGTCGCGGGCGTTGACTTCGTCAAGGCGCTGGCGGCCCGCGGCGCCGAGGCCGGTTGGCGGTTCTTCTTTCTGGGGGGCCGCCCGGGGGTGGCGGAGGCCGCCGGTGGGGTGCTCCGCGAGCGCTACCCCGGGTTCATCCTGGCGGGCGCTCAGCCCGGGTCGCCCGACCCCGAGTCTGACGCGGCGACCACCGCCGCGGTCCGATCCAGCGACGCCCAGGTTCTGCTGCTGGCCTATGGGGCCGCCGCCGAGGAGGCCTGGCTGGCGCGAAACCTGGAGCGATCGGGCGCGGTCATCGGGCTGGGTGTGGGGGGCGCCTTCGACTTCATCTCAGGACGGGCTCGGCGGGCGCCCCCCTGGATGCGCGAGCACGGGCTGGAATGGCTCCACCGGCTCGCCCGCCAGCCGTGGCGATGGCGCCGCATGCTCGTCTTGCCACGCTTCGTGGTGCGGGTGCTGATCCAGGGCCGGCGCCACGCTGCCAACGAAGGAAGTCCGTGACCGGGCCGTTACTCTCCTGACCGTGATCGCTGCCTGGCTTCGCCGCGTGACCAGCACGGTCACCCTCCGCTGGCTGCTGTTCGTGGCGATCTTCAGCCTAGCGGCGGTGCCGCCGCTCGACCCGGATCTGTGGTGGCACCTTGCCAACGGGCGGCTAATGTTGACGACCGGGTCGATCCCGCACGTCGATGTCTATTCGTTCAGCGCTGCGGGGCAACCCTGGGTGATGCACGAATGGCTCGCGGACCTCGGCATGTACCTGATCTACCAGGTTGGTGGGCTGAGCTTGATGGTCGCCGTCTTCGCCGGGGTCGTGACCGCTTCCGCCCTGTGCCTCTATCTGCTGCTGCGCCATAGCGGCCTGGCGGCGAGCGCAAGCGTAGCCATCACGTTGGTGGGCGCGCTGGCCGGCTCGACCGCCTGGGGTGCTCGGCCCCAGCTCCTCAACGTGCTCCTCTTCGGCCTGCTGCTGCTGGGTCTGCTGCGCTACCGCGCCGGCCGGCTCTCCGCATTCGTATTGCCCCCCTTCATCTGGTTGTGGGCGAATCTGCACTCCGCCTTTGTGGTGGGGATCATCATCAGCCTACTGTTCCTCGCCGGCGAAGCCTTCGACCGCTGGCGATCGCGGCCGGATGCGATGCCGAGGCGTCGCCTGATCGCGCTCGGATGGGGGATCGTCGCCGGCTTCGGGCTGGCGTTCGTCAATCCCTTCGGCATTCAAACAGTTGTCTTTTCGCTCGGGACGCTGACCTCGCCGCTGATCCAGAACAACATCCAGGAGTGGGCGTCGCCCGACTTTCATTCGATGGCCGGCATGCTGTTCGAGGGGCTGGTGTTCCTGCTCCTGGTCGGGCTGGCGACCGGCCGAGTGAAGGCCCGCAGTAGTGACTGGTTGATCGCCTTTGCGCTCCTCTACCTCGCCCTCGCCTCGCAGCGGCACGTGCCCCTCTTCGTGCTGGGGGCCGCGCCACTGATGGCCCGCTGCGCCCAGGCCGTGCTTGGCCTTCTGGCGGACATGCTGCCGCCGGTGCACGGCCGGCCCGCGGCGCAGGCCGCCTTCCGATGGGTGCCGTCGCAGCCGGGCAGCCCGGGAGTCGCGTTGGGTGCGATCAACCTTGCTCTGCTGGTCGTCGTCGGCGCCGGCATGCTGGGCTACCGCGCGCTGCCCAATCTACAGCCGGAGCGGCAGGCGCAGGCCATCAATGCCGCGCTTCCCGTCGGGGCGACCGACGCCCTGCAGGCGCTCGGCCGGCCGGTGCGGGTCTTCAACTACTACGACTACGGCGGCTACCTGGTCTGGCGCCTGTTTCCAGCGGGCGGCCGGGTCTTTATCGATGGCCGGGTCGAGGTCTACGGTTCGCAGATCTTCAGCCGTTATCTGCAGGTCAGTTACCTGACCGCCGCGTGGCCGGACGTCATCGCCGAGGCGCATCCGGACGCGATCATCCTGCCGAACGGCCATCCCCTCACCGGCATCCTTGCGCAGGACGCGGGCTGGCAGATCCTGCGCCAGGACCGGGTGGCCACGGTCTTCACCCGAGTAGGCTTCGCACCATGAGCCGGGCGTTAACGGTCGAGATCAGCGCCGTGATGCCCGCCTTCAACGAGGAGGCCAACCTGGAGCAATCGGTCGGACGGATGGCCGCCGCCCTGGCCGAGCAGGCACGGGCCTTCGAGGTCATCGTCGTCGACGATGGCAGCCGGGACGGAACGGCCGTCGTGCTGGAGCGGCTCAAGACGATCCATCCGAGCCTGCGGGTCGTCCGCCATCCCGTCAACCGCGGCTACGGCGCCGCCCTCCGCTCCGGCTTTGCCGCGGCCCGTTATCCCTGGGTCTTTCTGATGGATGCGGACAACCAGTTCGACCCGGCCGACGTCGGGGCGCTGCTGGCCCGCGCGGCCGACGCCGACATCGTCGCCGGTTATCGCCGGCAGCGACGCGATCCGCTGCTTCGGCGGCTCAACGCCTGGGCATTCTTCACGGTGGTGACCATCCTGTTCGGCCGCCTGGCTCGGGACGTCAACTGCGCCTTCAAGCTGATGCGCCGCGAACTATTGGACCGCATGGAGCTCCACTCCGAGGGCGCGTTGATCAATACCGAGGTCTTCGTGCTGGCGCGGCAGTTGCACGCGCGAGTGGTGGAGGTGCCAATCCCGCATTACCCGCGGACCTCGGGCCGCCAGACGGGGGCCAACCTGCGCGTCGTTTTCCGAGCCTTCAGCGAGCTGCTCGCCTTCAAGGCCGAGATGCGCAAGGTGGAGAAGGCGGCGTGAACCCCGAGATCTCGATCATCATCCCGGCCTTCAACGAGGCGCAGCGGCTCCCCGGAACCCTCGACCGGGTCGAGAGTTTCCTCAAGGCCACGGGCCTCAGCGCCGAGGTGATCGTGGTCGACGACGGCAGCCGCGATGCCACGGCCGAGGTGGTGCGGCAGCGCTCGGCCAGCTGGCCGGAGCTGCAGCTGGTGACGGCCGATCGCAATGCCGGGAAAGGCGCGGCGGTGCAACTTGGGATGGCGCAGGCGCACGGTCGCTATCGCATCTTCAGCGATGCCGACCTCAGCGTCCCCATCGACGACCTGGAGAAGCTCTTGCGACCGCTACGCAGCGGCGCCGGCGTCGCCATCGCATCCCGTGGCCTCAAGGATTCACAGGTCGAACTGCACCAGCCCTGGTATCGGGAGACGATGGGAAAGATCTTCAACCGCCTGGTTCGAATCTTCGTGCTCGGCGGCGTCCACGACACGCAATGCGGCTTCAAGGCGTTTACCGCCGAAGCGGCGGACCGCGTCTTCCCGGCGCTGCAGACCCGTGGGTTCGGTTTTGACGTCGAAGTGCTCTATCGCGCCCAGCGCGCCGGCTACCGGATCGTCGAGGTGCCGACCCGCTGGATCAATTCACCGCAGAGCCGGGTGCATCCGATCCGCCACTCGACCATGATGTTCCTGGAGCTGCTCGCCATCCCGGGACGCGTCCGCAAGCACCCGACTAAGGGCATCGGTCGTCAGGACGCAGACCGGGCGTCAGCCTGATCACCTGATAGGGACCGATTTGTGAGCGCGCGATGGTGCGCGCGGCCAGCCACTGGTCGAGAAAGGGCGATCCCGGAACCGAGCTGAGGTTCCACGGTTCGCCGGCGCTGGTGGGGCCGAGCACGGCGAGGGCCACGCCGGCGCGCGCCAGCTGGCAGGCGATGGTGCGCTCGCCCGACGCAGTGTTGGTGAGCCCGGGTAAGGCCTCGTAGTAGACCGTCCCGGGATTGCGCGCACTCAGAAAGTAGAGCGTGGTGTCGTTGAAGGTGACCAGGTCGTTGCGCTGGTTGCCCACCCAGATCGGGCCGCCCTCGGGCGTCAAGGCATCGATGGCGCGAATCACCTCGGCCAGCTCCGCCGCCGGTATCCAGGCGCGCTCACCGCTGAGGCCGCTACGCGGCACGCCGGCCGCCGCATGCGGCTGCGCCAGATCGCGATAGACGAGCCCGCCCGCCGCCACACTCAACATCAGCATGCCCACGACCGGGACCAGCGCCTGGACCATACGGCTCGGCGGGGTAGACCCGAGGCTGCGCCGCTGGAGGAGGAGCGCGAGCAGGATCGCCGTCACCGGCCAGGCGTCCATCGCGTGGATGCCATCGGCTCGGGTGCGGACCCAGGTGAAGAGGAGGACGCCGCTGACCAGCAGCGCCGTCAGGCGCGCACGCTCGCCGGCGGACGATCGCTGGCGGTAGGCGCGGAACAGGCCCCACAACCAGATCGCCGCGAAGGCAATGCCGAGCACGATCACGACGGCCGCCTCGTCGCCGCGGCCGAAGGGAATACCGCGAGCCTGCGGGTACAGGCTGGTCGCATAGGTGACGAGGTCGAACCAGACCGGCGTGGTGCCGGCTATCAGGACGGTCACGCCCCACAGCCCAGTCGCGACGCCGACTGCGCTCAGCAGATAGGCGAGCAGCCGGGTCCGAACGGCGTGGCGGTTCGGGCCCATCGCCAGATAACCGGCGAACAACCCCACGCCAAGCGCGAGCGCGAATTCGGGGCGGGAGAACGATGCCAGACCGAGCAGGGCGCCGGCCAGGATCGGCCATCGCCGCTGGTCGCGCTCGAGGCTATGGAGGAACGCCAGCACCGCGGTCACGCCGACCAGGTTGACGAGAAAGGCGGAGTTGAATGCCGGAACCGAGATCGGCACGAAACTGATGAGCCCGGTGAGGAGAAGACGGATCCCACCACGCAGTCGGAGCCGGCCGGTCACGGCATAGGCGACGATCGCGAGCAAGGCCAGCACCACGACGCCGAGCGCCCGCTCGACCATGACGTTGACCGCCGCCGCTTTGAAGGCGGCGGCCAGCACGTAGGTGTCGAGCGGACCGTAGGTGATCCAGTAATCGCGAAAAGGAATCCGGCCGGCGGCGGTGAGCGCGGCCTTGGTGAGGGTGACGCCCTCGTCGTAGCGGTCGAGCGGCGCAACCATGAAGCGGACCGCAGCCAGGGCGAAAAAGAGGATGACCGCAATCGCCTGGGCGATGACCGCCGGCGACGGTCTGTAGCGCTCAGCCGGACGGCGCGAGGCGATTAACTCAGGCTGGGACAGTGCCACGCCCGGCCTAGCTCCCGATGACCCGGTAGATGGCGACCGCGCCGTGCCGATAGACCAGATGAAAGGAGGCGTGGTCATCCGGATGAAAGCCGGTCGCGACCTCGTCGGGTCCCCAGTAGAGCAGCGTCAGACGATTCGCAGCGAGAAAATTCTGCAGCGCGCTGTCCGGCTCATCGGGGCGGAGGACCGCGCCGACGTTGTTGATCTTCTGGAAATAGTCGAGGGTCTCGCTGTAGTGACCGACGTAGACCGGGACACCGGCCCACGCCGGCAGCAGCTGGCCCGCGGCCGGAGCGGAGAGGGCGCGGTCAGAAGCCCCGTGATGCGACGAGAGCCACTGCATCGCCTGCCAGGCGTCGTCATTGATATAGGCCTCGGGGAACGCGCCCGACGCAAACCGCAGGGCGATTGCCAGCACGATCGCCGAAGAGAGGCAGCACACCGTGACGAGGATCACCTGGAGGCGGCGCGCTCGAGCGTGGCGCAGCCGCGCGGTCAGGCTCGTGAGTCCGACCGCCGCCAGGATGCCGATCGGAACGAAGAGGGCGTCCACCAGCCGTCGCTGGATATTGGCCACGTTCGGCAGGTAGAGCAGCGCCGTCACCAGCGGCGGCCAGACCAGCATCAGCGCGAGTCCCTGGTCGCGGCGCCGCCAGGCGACCGAGATGCCGACGGCGGCGAGGACCAGTGGCAGGCCGAGGCTGACGGCGAGGCTCACCGGCCCGGGCGCCTGGTGGCGCCACTGGTGCGCCCACTCCGCGATGGTCGGATCGCGGAAGAGGATCCAGGCGTTGTAGGCGAGCAGCGGCAGGGTGGCGGTAAATGCTGCGGCCTCGACCGCGAGCATCCGCCACGACGGACGCTGCCCCCAGATGAGCAGCAGCGCTCGGTAGGCGATCCAGATGACGGCGAGCACCGGGATCATCTGTGGGTGAATCGCGGTCAGCGCGATCAGCGACATCGCCGTCAGCGCCAGCGGCCGCCAGCCGGGGGCCTCCATGATGTCGAGCAGGCCGAGCAGCGCGGTGATGATCAGTGCCGTCGCCCAGGCAAAATGGGGGATGGCGAGGATCGAGTACCAGCCGCTGAGTTCGGGCAGATGCAGGTCGAGGGCTTCGACGCGGCTGCCGAGAATCGCGGGATTGCCGGCGGCCTGTGCCAGGAAGCCGGCGCCCGAGCCGAGCACGATGAGGACCAACCCCAGGTTGGCGCGTTGCGGCGGCAGCAGCCGGCGGCAGAGGCGCTCGGCGGCGAGCACCAGCGCCACCGCGCCGGAGATTCCAGCCAGGTGATAGGCGGCGATCAAGGGCAGATGCAACAGCCCGGCCAGGTGGCCCAAGAGCAGATAGAACCCAAAGAGGAACACGCCTCCGTGTGGCTCGCTGGTATAGGGGTCATTCCAGAGCCACGATCCATCCGCCCCCTGGCGCATCTTGGCGAGGTAGGTGGTGGCGTCGTCGGCGATGAAAAAGAAACCGGCGAAATGATGACCGGGCGGTGTCCAGAGGTAGGCGAGCAGATAGGGGAGGAGCGAGAGGGCGGCGATCACGACCGCGAAGACCAGCGCGAACCGGATGCGTCGCGGGCGCGGCGCGGGCGCCGGCGCCGGCCGCGCTAGCGGGAGCGCAGCAGCCATGGCGCGCTGAGGAACAAGATCAAGGTGGCAAAGAACAAAGTGTTCGCGGCGAGGAAGACGACAGGGTCCATGGTCTGTGCGGAACGGAAACCCGCCTGCCCGAACGCCGGACCCGCGGGCCACCGGGAAACCACGCTGAAGAGCAACAGGATCCCTGCGAGCGCCGCGGTCGGCAGCGGTGGCCAATCGCGCTGGCCGAGCGCGATCACGCTGAACCAGATCAAGGGCAGCACGATCACCAGGTGATGCGCCCAGGTCACCGATGACAGCAGCGGGATCAGAGGGATGAAGGCGGCGGCACGAACCTGCGCCGGCTGCCGTCGCGTTTGCCACCACCACCAGAGGGTGAGGATGGCGGCGACGCTGAGCAGCAGCACGGATCCCCACGAGATCGCCATCCAGGGTTGCGTGTAAGGGTTCGAGCTCGTAGTCCGATCGAGCACGCCCGCCAGCGACTGGTTGGCATAGAACGCGGTGCCTCGCGCGAGCGCCGGCATCACCTGGCAGACGTAGACGAGCGTGTCCTGGAATCGGAGCAGGAACCCGGCGCCGGTGAGGATCGCGAAACCGCCGAGCACGAAGGCCGCGGCGCGAAAACGCCGATCGAGCAGCAGCCAGATGATGAGGATGAGCGGCGTCAATTTGAGGGCGGCGGCGGCCCCGATGGCGGCGCCGAACGCGGGCTGGCCCCGGAGGACCCCGACGATTCCGACCGTGACCAGCAGCAACACCAGCAGGTTCGCCTGGCCCTGGACCACGTCGACCCAGAGGGGATAGAAGGTCAGCGTGGCAACCAGCACCGCCGCGACCGCCCACCGGGTTGGCCGAAGCCAGCGCAACACCACGACGACGGCGACGGCGAGTGAGGCCTGCTCGATCGCCATCCAGACCGCGGCGGCGACGCCGTTCGGGAGCAGGCCGAGGGGCGCCACAAGCAGCGCGAAGATCGGCGGGTAGATGTAGGCCGGGCGGAGCGTCGGGTCGGGAAAGGGATGATGGAGGAACGCCCCATAGAGGGGCTGCCCGTGCAGGAGGTCGCGAGCCGCCGCCAGATACACGCCGAAGTCCTGGTGGTGGAGGCCGCCCTGGCTCAGGACCAGGACGTAGATGACGACGGCGACTCCCACCAGCACGGCCTGGACAACGAAGGCGGGACGGACTCGGCCAATGGCGGGGATGTCCGGGGTGGCCCGGGCCGCGGAGCGGGGGGTCGACACTGCCCACCTATAACGAGAGGGAGAAGGGGATCCTCACACTCGGCGTTACACCGTCGTCATGGCTGGCGATCTACCGCCGGCTGGTAGACCAAGGGCCTCGGTGACCCGGGTCGCCGCCCGGTTGACCACCCCGTCTGCCTACCTCGCGGTCCTTGGCGGGCTGCAAATCCTGTTGCTCTGGACGCTGCGTGATCACGTCGGGGTGTGGGTCGCCGCCGCGTCTACCGCCGGCGTCCTGGCGTTGCTCGGCATACTCGTGCTCCTCGATGGTCGATGGCGGGTGAAGCTCGGCGCGGTGGCCGCCCTGGGGGCGTTGACGGCGATCGGACCGACGATCAACGCCGTCGTCGAGCGAACGCGCGTCGGCCTGACGATGGAACACGATGGCCTGCTCCAAATCGAGTCGGCCATCGATCGCCTCCTGAAGGGACAGCCCATCTACGGGGTCGACTGGTCCAACACACCGATGGCCAGGGTTTCATGGGACTCGTCGCTCGGTCCCAACGGGGCGCTCCACCACCTGGCGTACTTTCCGTTCACCATGCTGGTCGGGGTGCCCTTCCGGTTGCTCGCGCGCGCACTCGGGGTGCCGTTCGATTACCGCCTGGTGCTCATCGTGTTCGTGCTCGTCGGCCTGCTCGCGATCATCGCCTTACCGATTGCGCCCGACCGACGCTTCATGCTGGTCACCGCGCTCTTCGTCAGTCCCCTCATCACGCTCTACATGTGGGCGGGGCGCACCGACATCGAGTTCCTGGCGGTCGTCCTGGCGAGCCTGGCCCTGGTGTCGCGCGGGCATCCGATCTCGGCCGCCCTCGCGCTGGGGACCGCCGTCGCCCTCAAGCCATTCGCGGCGCTTGCCGTTCCGTTTCTGGTGCTGGTGCTCGTCATCCGCTGGCGCGCCCGACCCTCACGATCCGAGGTCGGGCTCAGCCTGACGGCACTGGCGCTGCCGCCTGTCGTCACCATCCTCCCGTTCTTGATCGGCAACCCGCAGGCCTTCTGGACGGACGTCGTCCTCTACACCAGTGGGGGTGTCCGCGACGCCTATCCCATCGTCGGCTACGGCTTCGGCGAATTGCTGTACCGCGTGCACCTCGTCGCCCACCGCACCGACAGCGTGCCCTTCGCCGCTTTTCAGCTGCTCGCCCTGGCACCGGTGCTCTGGATCACCAGTCGCGCCTTTCTCCGCCGCCCGTCGCTCGGTCGCTGGATGGCGGGTTACGTGCTGTCCCTGCTGGCGTTCACGTTCTTTGCTCGCTTCTTCAACGACAACTACGTGGCGGTCGTCATCGCGCTCCTCCTCTGCGTCCGGCCGCTGGGCGACCGGCGCGTGGTTGCGGCGCCGGCACGGCAGGCCGTGCGCCTCGCCGCCTGATGGCGCTCGCCCGCCAGACCTGGGAGTCGGGTTCGACGGTGCCACATTCGCACGCGCGTGCGATCGACTGGCGTTGGCCGGCGTTCGTCATCGGCGTGGTCTGCCTGCTGACGCTGCCACCGCTGCTGGTGGCGGCGCTCGCGACGCCGCGGAGCAGCGTCTTCAGCGGCTACGTCGTCATCGCTCGCGACGCCTTCGTCTACCAGGCGATGTGGCGCGACGGCTGGCTCGGCGCCTGGCTCTTCCACCCCGCGTTTACCTCGGAATCGGTGCCCGGGATTCTCCTCTATCCCTGGTATCTCTGGCCCGCGCACCTCGTGGGTTGGGCCGCGGGTCCGTGGCTCTATCACGTCGCACGGGTGACGGCCGCCGCTGCGCTGCTGGTCGCGGTCTGGCTGCTCGTCGCCGAGTTGTTCCGGCCGCGCCTGCTGCGCCGCTGGGCCTTCTTGCTCTGCGTCCTGGGTGGCGGCGTCGGTGCGCTGCTGCCGCGCGACGTTCATCTCGGTCCCTGGGTAACGCATGCCACCGAGATGACGTCGCCGGGGACCAGCGTCGCCGACTTGATCTCGATGGCGCCGCACCTGCCCTGGGCGCTCGCCCTGATGTGCTGGGCCATGGTGGTGGCGCTTCGGCTGCGCCGTCGAGCCGGATGGGCGCTGCCGCTCGGCGGCGTGCTGGCGGTCGTCGGGCTGCAGCTGATCTATCCGCAGCTGGCGTTGCTGGCGGTCGCGGCCATCGGCGGCTGGTCATTCCTGCGGCGTCACCGTCGGGCCTTCTGGTTTGCCACCGCGTCGGGCCTGGTCCAGCTGCCCTACCTGGGCTACCTGTTCTGGGTCTGGCAAACGGCGCCCGCCGCGTTGCGCGTCATCCGGCCGGCGCTCGACGTCGGCGATCCGTTCGGCTTCCTCGTGCTGTCGCACCTGGTCGCCAGCAGCTTGATCGTGGTCGCGCTGTGGCGCCGCCGGCTGCGCCGCGACCTGCTGCTGCCCGCGTTCTGGATCGTGGGGATGACGCTGTTCATGTTCGCCCCCGGCATCAGCGGCACGCTCGGTCGTAGCTTCATGGCCAGCTCGATTCCGTTTGGCCTCTGTGCCGTGCCGGGTCTGCTGGCGTTGCTGCGTCTCGTGCGGCGGCGGCAATGGCGCCGCCGGGTCCTCATGGTGACGCTCGCGGCCTCGAGTCTCTTCGGCCTCTTCAGCCTGGCCCAGCCGTACTGGATCGCGGCCTTCCGGCTCGACCCGTATGCCGAGTATGAAAGCGTCGACGAAGCCATCCTGCTCCACCGGCTCGCGCCCCACGTCTCGCGGCGCGACATCGTGCTGACGACCTACCTCGACGGCCTCTTCGTCCCCGCGCAGACCGATGCGCGCGCCTTCGACGGCCACCCCGACATGACGATCGACGCGGCGCGCAAATCCGCCGAGGCCCTCGCCTTCTTTACGAAGTCGACGGCGGCCGGGCGCGCCGAATTCCTGGGCATCAACAACATCGACTATGTGCTGACCACCAGCCCGGCGTTCCGCGACCGGCTGCGTGACGACGCGCCGCTGCGACTCATCGACAGCCAGGGGTCCGCCGCGCTCTACGAGGTGGTGCGCTAGTGCCGCAGGCGATCCGGGCCCGCTGGCAGCGATTGACGGTCGCCGTGGTCGCGGCCTTCGTGATCGCCGGCGTCGTGGTGGTCGTCCACCAATCGAGCCTCGCGCGGCGCAGCGCCGACTTCACCATCAACTACTCGGCGGCGCTCTTGATCCGCGAGGGTCATCCGCAGGCGATCTATCAGCGCGACCAGCTGGGGCCGCTGATGCTGCGTCTATCGGATCGTGCTATCGAGCCGCGCCTGCCGTTCGATGCGCCGCTGGCGCTGGCGCTGCCATGGGTCCCACTAACCTTCCTTCCTCTCGAACTGGCCTTCCATATCTGGCAGATCGCGACCCTGTGCCTGCTGGTGCTCGCGCTCCTGTTGTTGGCGCGCTGGCTGCCTCTTGGTCGTCGGTCGCTGCCGCTCGCGATCGCGGCCCTGCTCGCCTTCCCGGCCACCTGGGCCTTGTTCGGTGAAGGGCAGTCGAGCGGTCTGCTCCTGCTCGGTGCCGTCCTTCTCATCGGCGCCTGGCGGCACGATCGATGGTGGCTGGCCGCCGCCGGCGCGCTGCTGCTCGGGCTCAAGCCGCAGTATCTGCCCGCCTACCTGATCCTGCTCGGTGCCCAGCGGCAATGGCGCACGCTGGCGGCCGCCATGCTGGGCGCGATGGTCGTGGGACTGAGTCCCTTGCTGGCGGGCGGGGTCAGCGGGATGTACGCGATGGTCTGGAGCGCGCTCGATGCGGGACAGGGCGTGGTCCGCTACAACGAGAGCCTGATCGGAACGCTTTCGCCGCTGCTCCCTGGTCGTCTTCCGACGCTCCTCGGCTTCAGCCTCTGGGCGGTCGTCCTCGCGGCCGTGGCGGTGACGGCCTTCCGTCGGGAGCGCTCCCACGCGATCGGACTGGCGGCGCTGGCCACCACCGTCGCCATCCTCTTTTCACCGCACGCGCTGCCCTATGACACCGTGCTGCTGGCCGTACCGGCGTGGCTCAGCTTCGTCCTTCACCGCATGAACGCGATTCCAACCCCGGCTCCCGCCTGGCTCGCGGTCGCCTTCGCGGTGGTGGTCGACCTCGGCAGCCCGTTCGTCAGCGTCGCGCCGCTCGTGCTGCTCGGTTGCCTCATCTGGTACGGCCGGCTCTATCTGCGGCGGGCACAGGACCGCCCGACGGCGATCGCGGCTTGACGTCGGCCGTCAGGCGGCGGGCTGCGTCAGGGCGCCGGCCGCCGGGCGTTCCGGGATCGCGACAGCCAGCCCTTGTTCGCGTCGCAGCATCTGCAGCAGCAGCAGCCATAACAGCAGCAGGCCGGCCAGCTTGACCGAGGTGCCGGCGAGCACCAGGGCCGCCTGCCCCGGCGAGTGCACCTGGAGGTCGGACGGCAAGGGGAAGGCGCGCCGGTCGACCCAGCACATCACGTAGGCAGCAGCCAGCCCCCACCCGTACCGAGCGCCCGGCTTGCGAACCGTGATCCACGCCATCGCCGTCGCGACCGGCAGCAGCAGGGTCACCAGGTGATGCTGCCAGGTGACGCTGCTGACGATCAGCAGCGAGGTGACCAGCGCGGCGACGCTCAGGCGGAGGACCCAGGCGTGCTCGGCGCGCGGACGAGCGATCCACAGGGTGACGCCGATGACGATCACGGCGGCGGCGATGATCGCGACCTTGGCCACCGTCTGGGTCGTGCCACCAAAGAGCCCTGGGTCGAGCTCGACGATGCGACTCACCAATCCGTCGATCGATCCGTTGTCCCAGTTTGCCGTGCCCAGGCCGATGCGAGGCAGCACGACGGTGAAGAATTGCCAGCTGCCGGGAGCGGCCAGCATGCTGACCACCGTGATCGCCACCAGCGCGGCGCCGGCCAACAGTGCGACACGCCAGCGACCCAGGCGGGCGAATAGCGGGATGAGGAAAATCGGCGAGACCTTCAGAGAGGCGGCGGCCGCGATGAAGATCCCGGCGAGCCCGGCTCGCCGTCGCAGCGCGGCCCACAGCGCGGCGGTGAGCAGCAACAGCCAGACGGTCGCCACCTGCTGGAACTTGAGGTTGAGGTAGACCGGCATGAAGGTGAAGCTGGCGAGCAGGAACAGGCGCCGGCCGCTGCGCGAGAGCTCGGGATTGATGCGAAGTAGCAGGGCGAGTGCGAGCAGGAACGCCGCGTGTACCACCAGCAGCCAGATGCGCGCCGCCGCCACCAGCCCGAGCGAGGTCAGCGGGGCCAGCAGCAGGGCGAAGAACGGAGGATAGATGTAGGCAACGACCCACGACTCGGTGCCCCACGACTGCTTGAAATCGGCATAGATGTCGGTCCCGTGCGCCGCCGCCTGCGCGCCGCCGAAATAGTTGACGAAGTCGAAGCGAAGCGCGGTGGGCGTCAGAGTTACCCATTGCACCACCGACCAGGTGAGGTAGTAGAGGACGGCGACCACGACCAGCATAAGCAGCACCCGCTCGCGAAAGCGCGCCTCGTAGAGCCGCCGAATCCCGTACCAGCGTCGAAGGGTCATGCCGCCCTGACCTGCGCCGGCACGGCCGGCCGCCGCAACACCCGCTGATGCCAGGCGATGACCAGCAACGAGAAGGGGATCACGGTGAAGCCGTTGAAGTAGCCGAGCCGCGCACCGAGGAAATAAAGAAGCGGGATCACGGCAAAGCCCCAGACGGTGAGCTCGATGATCGGGTCATCCCAGCCTTCGAGCCGCGGTCCGAGCAGCAGCGCCACTGCGGGCAACAACAGGATGAGGTCGTAGGACTGCACGAAGGGCAACGCGAAGAGCCAGAGGGTCAGGAGCGTGAGGCCGCGCGTGTGCGCGTCGGGGGCGCGGCGAATCGCCCACACCCCGTAACCAACCGCCGCCAGCAGCGAGACCAGCAGCGCCGCGGTCTTGACCCAACCGCTCAGTCCCGGATAGAAAAAGCTCTCGACCGACGCCATGTCAGGCTGAAGACCCTGCACCGCCTGCCACATCCGGGGGACCTGGAGCGGCCACTCGAGAAAATGCAGACCCATGACCGCCGCCATCACGCCGAAGGCGATGGCGGAGGCGACGACGAAGCCCGAAAGCATCCGGCGAGCCACCGCCGGCTCCAGCAGGGCGAGCACCAGCGCCAGCGGCAGCCCGATGTTGGGCTTCATCCAGACCAGCATCAAGACCGCACCGGCCAGGAGAGGCCGTCCATTGCGAGCGAGCAGCCAGGCGGCGATGAAGGCGCCGAAGACGATGACGGAAACCTGGCCCATGAAGAGGTTGATGAAGCCCACCGCGCAGAGGAGCGTGCATCCGGCGCCGATGGCGGCCCGTCGGCGAGTCCAGCCCAGCATGGTGAAGGTCATGAAGGATGCCGCGAGCAGAATGAGACCGAGGAGTGTGGCGTAGAGGGCATAGGCGACCTGCCAGGGGAGGCTGGTGAGCGGCGCCAGTGCGTAGGCGAGCCAGGGCCCCTCGGGAAAGGCCAGGAATTCGTAGTACGCGGGGTAGCCGGGCGCGAGCCCCCGCGGCGCGTCGTAGAGCTGATACTCGGTGGCGGCCAGCGTCGGCCAGTTGTAGGGGTCGCCGTGATGCGCCACCACGGTGGCGGCGGCGAAAAAGGCGCGGAAGTCCTGCCCCACCGTCGACGACGTCACCAGTTGGCGGCCATATGGGATGAGCATCGCCAGCAGGAAGACCACCAGCAAGCGCTGGCGGAACCGGCGGCGCGCCGCGGCCGGCGTCATCCCCCCGACGTCACGGCGTAGGCTCGATTGGCGGGGGTGTCCCGCATCATGACGGTCGCCTTATCAAAGGTGCCCAGTTCGAACCAGCCGGTCTGCCCGGGCGAATTGTGGATCTGCCGCAGCTCGGTGATGATCGGATCGCTGGAGTGGAAGATCACCCAATTGATCTGGTAACGCTCGAGCAGTTGCGCCTGGTCCGGTCCGAGCGACTGGAGATGGTCGTAGTCGCGCAGCAGGTGATCGCCGTCGAGCGCGGCGTCCCCGAAGATGAACACCGGCTGCGGCGGGGTCTGTCCCTGGAGGCGGAAGACCAGGTAGCCGCCCCAGCCGTAGACGTTGAGCATGTGGCCGGGCGGCGGATGCGCCACCAGGAAGTCGGCCGCCTTGATGGGGAAGTCGCGCGCCACCAGCTTGCCGTCGACACGCTGCAGCAGGCTGGGCAGGCTGGCCACCGCCACGATGGCGAGCACCAGCACGATCATCACGGCGTTGGCGGCAAAGGTGAGCGGCGTGGTCCTGGGCACGCGCCGCGGCCAGCTGAAGGAAAGTCGCTCGCGCGCTTGCTGCGCGTAATCGGCCAGCGCCGGGACGGCGACGAGCATGAAGAAGGAGAGATTGCGGACCGAGTGCAGGGTGAGACCGAGACCGACCAGTAAGAGGAGCAGCTGGCGGGGCTCGATCCGTCGTGACAGAGCCAGCCCGACGATGATCAGGAAGATCATCGCCTCGAAGGCCCACATCTGGGACATCTGGAAGTTCGGCGAGAACCACTCGACGATCAGCCGCTGTTGCTCCGGGCTGCCACCGGTCTGGAAGGGATAGAGGTAGAGGTCCCAACCGTTGGGGTTGAGGATGGCGACCGCGACCGAGGCGATAAGGACGACGGTCATCGCCTGCAAGCGAGGCCGCGTCATCGCACCCGGACGCCGGACGACGTATCGGAACGCTTCCACCGCCAGCGCCATCCCCAGGATCACGTAGCCGAGCACAAACCCGCCATGGAGATTGACCCAGACCAGCATCACGGCTGGGAGGAGATAGAGCGCCCGGCTTCGCCCCTCGCAAAAGCGCTTCACCCATAGATAGGTCAGCGCGCTCAGCGCGAAGGTGATCATCTGGATACGTGGCCCCCAGATTGGATTGGCGGCCGCCACGCCGAGGGCGAGGGTCAGACCGGCGATGACGAAATTCACGCGCCGGTCGATCGCCAGGTAGACCAAAAGAAAGCCGGCGGCGGTGACGGCCCCCAGGACCAGGCTGACCAGTGGCAGCCGACCGACGGCGTACAGCACCGCCAGGATGACCTCGCTGAGCCACTCGTGCGTGATCCACCGGTGGTCGAGGACGGTAAAGGCATAGAGGCCGTGCCGGGGCACGTCGTGGTGGCTCAGGATCCAGTTGCCGGTCGGCAGATGCCACCAGAAATCGGGATCGGTGACCGGCTGGATGGCGGCGATCAGCATCGTCAGGAAAATGGCGATGGTGAAGAAGTGGGGGAGGTCGAGCCAGCGCACGGCCCGGTTGAGAGGGCCTGGCTCGAGCGGAAGCGGAGCGGCGGAACGGGCCAGGCTTGCCAATTTAACAGGGGTGTAACGAGGCTGCCGCAAGCGCCTTGCACCGGCCGCGAGCGCCGGGACTTACCAAGGCTGAGCAGCGCACAATCCCGCCAGAAGGGATAACCGTGCCTCACCCGTTGGACTCTCGTGCGCTTCCCGCGGGCATGGGGTGGGTCGGTGCACGCCACGGCAAGCGTTCTGCTCTACGGGCTGCTGGCCGTCCTCGTCTTCTGGAGCGCCTGGCGGGCGCCGGCAGTCATGTCGATCGGCTACGGTCCGGACCCCCGGCTCTTCATGTGGGACCTGGGCTGGACGCCGTTTGCCGCGTCCCACGGGCACAATCCGCTGGTGACCAACTACCTCGACTATCCGGGTGGCATGAACTTGCTCTGGTCGAACTCGGGCCCACTGGTGACCGCTCTGCTCTGGCCCCTCAGCGCCGCGCGCGGCATGATCGTTGCCTACAACACCGCGCTAACGGCGGGCGTGACCCTGTCGGCGTGGAGCGCCTTCCTGGTGTTGCGGCGTTTCGTCCGACACCCCATCGCGGCATTCCTGGGCGGCCTCGTCTATGGCTTCTCACCGTTCGTCCTCGCGCATGCGCTCAGCCAGCCGCATCTGGTGATGGTGGTCTTGCCTCCAGTGATATTCCTGATGCTGCACCACATCCTTGTGGAGCAGCGGCGTCCGGCCATCCTCCTCGGCGGGCTGTTGGGCGTGGTGGCAAGCGCCCAACTGCTGGTCAGCGAAGAGATCCTCGCCACCATGGTGTTCACCAGCATCATGGCCGTGGCCCTGCTCGCGGCCCTGTACCCGAAGCAGGTGAAGCCACGGGCTGGCTACGTGGCGGTCGCGCTGGCCACCGCCGCCGGCACCTCACTGGTCCTTTGCGCTCTTCCGCTTGCGGTTCAGTTTTTCGGCCCGCAGCACGTCGGCAGGGCGCTCAATCCGACCGGCTTCTACGTGAGCGACCTGGCTGGCTTCGTCATCCCGGGGCCGCTGCACTGGTTGGCGCCCGCGGTTGCGCAGACGGTGAGCACGCGATTCACCGGCAACCTCGCGGAATGGCACGCCTACCTCGGCCTGCCGCTGCTGGCCGTGGTCCTCTATACCGCCAGGCGGTTGTGGCACCAAGGTCTGGTCAAGGTGGTCAGCCTGCTGGCGCTGATGCTCGCCCTACTCTCGCTGGGTCCGACGGTTCACGTCGCTGGCGTCACGACACCGATCGCGGTTGCTGTCTTCGCCGGCGTCTTTCTCCTCATGCGGAAAACCGCGCCGGCGCGTCTGCTCATGCTGACATTCGTGAGCGGCTGGGCCGCGCTCGCCATTCTGCCGGTTTTCAGCAATGCCTACCCCGGGCGGCTGATGCTCTATGTCTTCTTCTTCGCCGGCCTGTTGTTTGCGATGTTCGTCGACCTCATGCTCGCCTCACCAATCAGACCCCGCGCATTGGCTGTCGCGGCCAGCGTCGCCGTGATTGTCACGCTCGCACCGGCCTTTCCCTTCCCATCAAGCCCGATACCAGTACCGGGCTTCTTCACCACAACCGTGCGCGACCGGGTCCCAGAGGGCAGCGTTGCGCTGGTTGCCCCGTATGCGTACGCCTGGGACGACCGGGCGATGGTCTGGCAGTCGGCGGCCGGGATGTGGTTTCGAATGCCGGAGGGCTACGGCACCGTCCCCGGACCTAGCGTGAACCCACCGCCGACCGCACTCGGCTCAATGATGATGGACATCGGCCAGGGACTCCCCTATGACGGCCTTTCCGATGCTGCGCGCGATCGGCTCCGTAGCGACCTTGCACGGTGGAGTGTCCAGACGGTCGTCATCGGCCCCATGGAGCACGAGGAGAACATGGTCAGCCTGTTTCGGGATCTGCTGCAGCGCGAGCCGGAAATCACGGGGGGCGTCTACGTCTGGGCGCGCCTGACCGACTCCTAGCCGCGTTCGAGGCGGTTGCCAGTAAGCGGCGTGGCCTTCGTTGAAGAGGCAGAACAGTGAGCTGGTGGAGCACGCGTCGGGTCACGGTCACCGGTGGGCATGGGTTCCTCGGCCGGCGGGTCATGGCGCTCCTCAATGACCAGGCGCCAGCCCACCTCGCCACCTTCCGTAGCCGCGACTACGATCTCACGCGCCAGACCGATGTCGCGCGCATGTATGGCGACCAGCGGCCCGATGTGGTGATCCACCTGGCCGCCCGGGTCGGTGGGATCGGCGCGAACCGCAACAATCCCGGGCGCTTCTTCTACCAGAACGCCATCATGGGCATCGAGCTGATCGAACAGGCACGACAGAACGGCATCGAAAAGTTCGTTCAGGTGGGAACCGTGTGTGCCTATCCGAAATTTGCTCGCGTCCCGTTCTCCGAAGACGCCCTCTGGGACGGCTACCCGGAGGAGACGAACGCGCCCTATGGGATCGCGAAGAAAGCGCTGCTCGTCCAGGCACAGGCCTACCGGGCGCAGTACGGCTTCAACGCGATCTATCTCCTTCCCACGAACCTGTACGGCCCGGGTGATAACTTCGACCTCGACTCGTCGCACGTGATCCCGGCGCTGATCCGCAAATGCGTGGAAGCCGGTCAGCAGGGACGGCCATCGATCACGGTCTGGGGCACCGGCCGGCCGACGCGCGAATTCCTCTATGTCGATGATGCGGCCCGTGCCATCGTGCTGGCCGCCGAACGCTACGACCGGCCGGACCCGGTGAACGTCGGGTCGTCCGATGAGATCTCCATCCGTGAGCTGGTCGACCGGATCGTCGCGGCCACGAGCTACACCGGCCGGGTCATCTGGGATGGGAGCAAGCCGGACGGACAGCCGCGTCGCAAGCTGAACGTCGAACGCGCCCGGCGGGAGTTCGGGTTCGAGGCCCAGGTGCCGCTGGCGGACGGCCTACGCCGCACGGTCGATTGGTACCTGACCGAGGGGCTCGAGGCCGCTCGCCACGCTGCCTGATGGCTCGACTGTCCAGGCCACGACGAGCGGGCTCACGCTGCCAGCCGGGGTGAGGCCTCGGCGCGGCGCGCAATCGCGAACTGATTGACCATCGGGACGTCGATGATCCGGGCGGCCAGCTGGGTATCGGCGACGACGCGCTTCAGGAGACGGCCGGCAGGGCCGAGATAGAGCGCCGCGCGGTCGACCACGAACCCGACCGTGCAACTCCAGGTCACGTCGCGGCGCACCTCGAGGTCGAAGCCCGCGGCACCAAAGGCGCCCCTCAGGGTTTGCGCCGTGAAGAACTGCAGGTGCTCGCCGGCCGTCTTGTACCCAAACCATCGCCGTCCGCTGAGTCGGGCGACGGCGCCGCCGGCGTTGGGGACGGTGGCGGCGATCAGCCCGTCGGGCAAGAGCAGCTCACCGGCCCGCTGGAGGTCTCCGACCGGGTCGGGGACGTGCTCGAGCACGTCCCAGAACGTGACCAGGTCGAGGCTGTGGGGGGCGACCTGCGCGTCGTGAATCGTGTGCCCCACGATGGGCACGCTCGCGGCCGCTGCCTGCTCGCGGGCAGGGGATGGGTCGACGCCCAGCGGATCCCAGCCGCGATCCCGCGCGACCAACAGGAAATCGCCGGTGGCACACCCGACGTCCAGCACCCGCCCTGGCCGGCGCACGCGTTCGATGCGGTCCAGATGATGGGAGAACATGCGGCGCCGGGCGTCCCGGAGCGCGTCGTAATCGCTGAAGCCGACCGATCCACCGGCGCCCCGGTAGTAGGTGCGATCGTAGATCGCGTCCAGAACCGCCTGGGAGGGAACCGGCCAGACGAAGCGTTGCCCGCATCGCTGGCAGCCGACGACCTGCAACGCATTCTGCTTGGCCACGTCGGTCCGCCGGTCCGAGCCGCAGACCGGGCAGCCCTCCCGCATGCGAGTCATCGCCACGCGCGGGTCCAGCGGGCCAGCTTGAATTTCCGGAAGGCGAGCACCGTCATCACCATCAACAGGATGCCGTGGCGCACGACCCGGACCTTGGTCACGCCGGTCCGCCGGCGGCGATAGCGTACTGGGACGTCGATGATCTTCAGCCCCAGACGCGCCGCCCCAAAGAGGAGATCGAAGTCGCCGAAGGGATCGAACTCGCCGAAATAGGCCCGGCCGGCGGCAATCTTCGCGTAGGTCTCTCGGCGCAGCGCCTTGGTGCCACACAGGGTATCGCGGATCGGTTGCCCCAGCAGCCAGGTGAAGACCTTTCCGAAGAACTTGTTGCCAAGGTAGTTGATCAATCTCATCGCACGCTCTTCCATGGGGTACAAGAGGCGGCTCCCGTTGACGAACTCGGCTTTGCCGCTGGCGATGGCGTTGAAGAAGCGCGGCAGATCCTCCGGCGGCACCGTGAGGTCGGCGTCGAGGATCATGAGGACCTCGCCGCCGGCGGCGTCGAACCCTCTGCGGACGGCATCACCCTTGCCGAGCCGGAGCATCGCGACCGGTTCGGCGGCAGCGACGCCGCCTGCGGCGACCGCAGGACCACCGACGACCTGGTGGATCAGCTTCACATCCTTGATGCCCGCAAACCGCCGCTGCATCTCCAGGATGCGCGCGCACGTTCCGTCGGTCGAGGCGCCGTCCACGAACACGATCTCCGTGTGCGTCCCCATGGAGGGCATCCGGCTGACCGCGGCCTCGATGTTCCCGACCTCATTGCGGCACGGCACCACCACCGTGCAGCTGAGTGGCCACACCTGTGGCCGCGGCCGAAGCGGGCGCGCGACGACGATGGTGACGACGTTGATGTAGCGGATGCCCGGCGTGCGGGCCAGCAGCGAATCGGCGAGTCCCTCGAGGCCGGGCAGGAACGCCGGTAAGAACAGACCGCTGCGCACGGTTTCAACCGAAAAGTCAGACAGCTCGAGCAGGTTGACGAGGTCGCGCGGCGCGATCCAGTTCTGCCGCGCGGGCGGCATGGTCAGGCCGGCACGCTGCGCCGCCCGGAGCACACCTTCCAGGGCCGGGTTGTGGAAGGTCAGGATCAGCCGCGTGTCATCGATGCTCAGCGCCTGGATGCGCTCGAGCATGGCCGTAATGTCCAGGAGCTCGCCGACAAGGTCGGAGGCGACGATGAAGTCGAATGCGCCGTCGACCTCGACAGCTTCTGCGTCCTGCACCTCGAAGCGGAATGTTGGAGCGTTGCGGCGGGCGAGGTCGATCATCGCCGGGCTAAGGTCGATGCCCACTCCCCGGGCGGGTTGCAGCGCCGTCAGCAGGTTGCCGGTCGCGCAACCGAGCTCGAGGACAGAGCTCCCCGGCGGCACGATCGCGTGGAGCGCCTTTTCGAGGTAGCCGTGGTAGACCCGGTTGCGCCGGTACCAGCCGTCACGGGCACTCGCCAGGCGATCGTAGTGGGCCCGGACCTGGGCCTTGAAGACCTGATCGTCGGCCCCTTCGACGCCCGGCTGGGCAGGCTGGGGCCAACGCTGCGGGGCGTCCACACCGGAGTAACCCGCGCGAATCGGTAAATTTGCGCGGCACCGATTGCGCTAAAAAAGGAACGGAAGCAGTCGGCGCGTGTGCCGGGCGTAGGCCTCGTACTGCGGGTAGGTGCTGCGGAGGACCCGCTCCTCGAAGGTGGTGCGCAGGATTTGCGCCCCGAGGAAGACCGCGAAGAGCGCGAGGTGCAGGCTGAACAGGGTGGGCAGGATCAGGCCAACGCCGGCGATGATTTCGCCCAGGTAGATCGGGTGGCGCATCAGCCGGTAGGGCCCGCTGGTCACCAGCCCGCGCGCCTCGGGCACGATGCTGAAGCGTTTGCCGAGATAGGTCAGCGAGTACAAGGCCCAGGTCATACCGCCGGCGAGGCAGATGTCGCTGCCGGCCAGCACCCAGACGTTGGTGCTTCGACCCTGCCCGGGAATCAGAAAGAGGCCGTAGAGGACGAAGCTCCCGGTCAGCGCCGCCGCGATGGCGACCGGGTTGTGGTCCTTGGCGATCGCCTTGCTGCGGATGGCGTAGATCACGACCAGGAAGGCGAAGAAGGCGACCGTCAGGACGCGGTTCAGGAGGTACATCGATCCGGCCCGATCCAGGTCGCCGTGGGTGAGGGCGTGTTGGATGCCGCCGAAAGCCAGTTCCCCCTGGATGGCCACCAGGAAGCCGAAGACTCCCAACGGCAGCGCCCGACCGAAGATGAAGGACGCCCGATTGCTCATCTGCTACGAGAATCAGCGTGAATTCGTCGATTTTCCTGCTATCATGGGGCCGCCAAACGGGGCTCCCGCCAGAAAGCGACACGGTTTTCTTTTAGTCCTAGTAGTCCTATATGAGTGCGATCCAGGCCACGGATGAGACCTTCGATCCATTCGTGTTGATTCATCAGTCGGTCACGGCCCGCCTGCAGGTCGTCGAGGCGGAGCTGGAGACGGCCGAAACCAAATCGCGCGACCTGGAGGCTTCCCTCGAGCAGGTCCGAGAGCAGGCAGAAGAATCGCGCGTGGTCGAGAAGCACCTGCTCAACAACCTCAAGCAGTTCTCTCCCGCCGAGGTGCAGGAGACCTTCGCGAACATCCGGGATACGCAGCTCAGCCTGGAGCGGGTGCAGTTCGAGTACGAAGCCCTCGCCGCCCGCCGCGCCGAGCTGAAGGACCAGGGGCAGTTTCTTCGGTCCGCCAGCCAGATCCTGGCCGACCTGCAGCGGATGTACGGGGACAACGGCAGCCGGCCGGCGCCGGGCGACGGTGACAAGCAGTTCCGCGACGCCTCACGCCAGGTCTTCCAGATCATCGAAGAGGAGCGGATGCGCATCGCGCGCGACATGCACGATGGACCCGCCCAGTCGATGGCCAACCTGGTGCTGCAGGCGGAGATCCTGGAGCGCCTCCTCGACCGCAATCCCAAGCAGCTCGTCACCGAGCTGGGGGAATTCAAGAACAGCGTGCGCAATGCGCTCGAGGAGATCCGTCAGCTGATCTTCGACCTGCGGCCGATGACGCTCGACGACCTCGGCCTGGTCCCCACGCTGCGTAAGTTCATCAAGGAGTACGGCGATCGCTATGGTCTCGCCACCCGGTTCAATGTCGTCGGCCAGGAACGGCGGCTGCCGGGCAACACCGAAGGCGTGTTGTTCCGCATCATCCAGGAAGCGCTGACCAACGTGCACAAGCATGGCCGCGCAAAGATGGCGGAGGTGACGATGAACCTTCAGCCCTCGCGGGTCTCGGTCGTGATCAAGGACGACGGCCAGGGCTTCGACGTCGCCCGAACCGAGGCCAACCTGCACAAGAACAAGAACCTCGGGCTGCTCAGCATGCGTGAGCGGGCGGAGCTGGAGAAAGGGACGCTCGAGATTCGCTCCCAACCTGGCCGCGGCACCGAGGTCAAGGTCGAGGTTCCGCTCGCCAAACACTAACCGGCGACTTACACGCGCGCCTTTCCACACCGGGGCGCGCTTGTTGTCACGGCGTTTGTAAGACAGCCAACGACTGTTACAGGCTCGTCAAAACCTCTTGTGCATTCTTCGTCGGGCTGCGCATTGAGTTGAACGCGGTCCAGTGTGACACTGGGTGCGTTCGACCTACTCGCAAAGGAGGTGAATTAGCATGTTGACCAGCCTTTATTTGCGCCTCCGTGAGCTGCTCAACCGTGAGGAAGGGCAGGGCATGGTGGAGTACGCCCTTATTCTCGTCTTGATCGCGGTGGTCGTGATCGTAGTCCTGATCGTTCTCGGCAACCAGGTCAAGAACGTCTTCTGCAACATTTCGGGCGGCCTCGGCCAGTAACCACCCGAAACTCTTGGGAGCAACACAGAGAGAGCCTGCGCAAGCGGGCTCTCTTTCGTTTTGGCGGGGCCGGCGGACCGTCCCGGTCACGAATCGACGAGTCCCGCAAGGAAGAGCACTCAGCGGTAGATACATGACCCGAAGGAGCGTCACGCCGTTGGAGCGATGACGCCGATTATCAGGAGGTGAGTCGATTGGCGACTGAGGTAAAGCCGAAGAGCAACCGCATCCTCTTGATCTTCGGTGTTTTCCTCGCCATCGTGGCGTTCGGAGGGGCCTT